>WLWD01001441.1_pt1 | contig 59062 bp, 34 predicted proteins | sample 6712731 | NCBI WGS metagenome assembly WLWD01 (sample SAMN12718690, study PRJNA576275) | sponge metagenome | isolation source: marine sponge | host: Mycale hentscheli | place: New Zealand: South Island, Marlborough, Capsize Point | collected 2014-11-01 | reverse complement strand
TTCCTTTGAGATTCAAGTCTTCTGCTTTCTTTTGCACACAGCTGATAGTCCACTCCACCGCACACAGCTTGGGAGTATCTTCAGTCACCACTTCTGTTCCACTAGAATGACTGATCTCTCACACAGCTGATAGTCCACTCCACTGCACACAGCTTGGGAGCTTCTTCAGTCACCACTTCTGTTCCACTAGAATGGCTGGCCTCACAATGTTAGCTGAAACTTCTATATTCTTCTCTACTTCGATGGAGCTGGATTCGAGTCGAACCACCGCTGTCACCAGGCTGTGGGGGCTCTTGGCACACCAGTGTAAGATTACTGCTGAAACACTCAACCCAACTCGTAGTATGCTGCCACCAGTTCTCAATCCTCTGTGAGCAGCCGCTTCTTGCGCCCCAGTGTTAGTCCAGTCAATTTGTTTAATAATAATAATTAACTAAGAGACACTTAAAGACACGCAATGACGACAGCTAGAGTTGTGAGACAAGAATGATTCTTGGGATTTGCCTTTATATAGTTTGTGATTGGCTCCTCCCGACTACAGTTAGACAGCTGACAACTAAAAAGACATGCAAACACAAATGAGGACGCAGGTCTACTGCTAAAACTGAGTAAATGCACAAACACAAAACTAATGTTCAGTTCTCCAGGGAGTGCATTCCTTAAGATCTTGTGAGGTTATCTGGGGGCGTTCCCACACTTAGATAACTTTATTCTTGACATTTTCTCATTCATTACTTCTATAGCTCCTTAACATTCACTGATATGTATCCTCACCAGTATTCATGCAGTACTCACTTATTTTCATCAAAATTATATGCTATATTGGGCATGTTATGAATGTAGTAGCAAGACCCTCTGATAGTAAATTTTGATTTTAGTATAATGTTACAGAGTATTCATAATGCTACAGAATGGTATAAAAATCACAGCTATCTTTGTGGGGAAAAAATTCTACCCAAATTTAATACAGCCATTATTCTAAAACCATTTTAGGAGATCTCAAGAATCTCTTTTACCACGAGCTTCCGGAAAGTTTCCCAGAGGACAGACATATATTGTTAGAAAGAAGAAGAGCTACTCTATCCAGACAGTGTAAATATAAAACCTCAAAGTGCTCAGAATTTAACCTACACCTTCTTAAAGATAAAGAAAAGTTGAAGTTACAAATTGTACAATGGAATGTACTCATGTAGTACTTCATGTATGTGTGTTAAATGTATTGTTTTTGAACTGCTGGATTGTGGACTGAATGAAATAATTTGATTTCATAAATGATATTATGTAATAATTATATAGCGATTAGACAAACTACTTAATATACTTAATTAGATCTATGAAAAGTATAGCTTAACTTAAACTATTTAATTAGTTCTAGAAATAAAATTGACTGAAATACTCAAAGTTCTTTACAGGTGAACTTTTAACCACCAATTATCAGGGAATCGTATATGATCAAATAATAATTATTATTAAGAACTAAAGTAATTAAAGTTTAAACAATAAATATTATTTTTTCTTTTAAATATTATTCCTTATGTGCATCAGTTAAGTTTATTTACTTCTACATAGCTATTATTATTTGAGCTATACTATAATAATACTATGATGTTACCTGTTGCCAACTCTGTGCTCGTACATCAAGACACCAAACATCACTTAAAGCCTTGACATCATATCCACCAGCTATTAACAACTGTGGATTGTTGTTGTTATAATCAAGACAAACAGTGGCATGATTACTTCTTGGAGGTGGTTGTGGTGCTCCATGTACAAGTTTTGTAAAACACTATTGCGAATATAATGTAAAATCAAAAAAATACTTTACAATATATATTATTAGATGAACTGAAACATTTCTTCATGCCTAATTAAATATAATAGCAATATCCAAAAGTATCAGCTGCATTTTAAAAGCCTATCAATTATGTTAGTAACATGTACTGTGTTTTGCTACCACCTGAGTTAGTCCAATCACACTATATACAGTGCTTGAGGCGATTATTATTTCTCTTAGTATACTAACTAAAGTAATCAAGCAGTTATGTTTGAATTGGTCTGCCTGAATAGAATAAAAACAATGTGTAGTAATTATGATAAGAATGTGCAATGATATAAATTACAACAGAATGAACAATTGTCATATTACATTAGTTACACGATTGGCGACTGGTGTATGCTGCTGTCAGGATAGTTTCCTGACGACATGCATCATATATTTGCTATAATAATGTACGCATAAAAAGATTTTCAGAGTATAAAAATGAACACAAACATTAGTAATCACTTTAAAACATCAGACATAATTGAGTCTGGAACATTTGTATTTAAATAAGATCATTGTAGTGGTCCATTAATAAAAAAAAAATTATTATTATTCCATACTAGATATCTTCACACTGATATATTTACGTACAGGACCTGTGAGAACTCAGGATGATATCTCACGCTGTTGTTGTATGAGCAGGCTCATTACCTTTGTTGTTATAGATACTGGCTGTTAAATTTTTTTTATTATTATTCCACACTAGGTATATTCACACTGATATGTTTACGTACATGACCTGTAAGAACTCAGGATGATATTTCACTCTGTTGCTGTATGAGCAGGCTCATTACCTTTGTTGTTATAGCAACTGGCTGTTCTTGTCAATTTTATTGGTTTGGCTACCTTCCTCTTGTGTAGCTACTCAACTCAGGTTAGAGCAGCTGATAAAATATCAGCTAGGGGTGTGGGGAGCCCCTACAACCAACTTTATACTGTGTGAGTTACCTGTCCTCTAGTACTAACAACTAACTACAGTAGTGAAGATATCTAGTGTGGAATAAACCTCTTATTACACTCATCATAGTGATATGACCAAATATTTCACTCCCTAGCTTTATTTTCACTCACCTCTGGCTCTTGAAAATAAATTAGCCAGGTCATGAAATATTTCGCCATATCACACTCCGACTCATGTAATAAGTACTATAAGAGGTAATGCACCACAATATGCACTGTGGGGCCGATGGCCTGTCACGACAGAATTTCGATGCGGATGAACTGGAGGCTAGTCCAGACGTGAGGTCTACTCCGGATCCCATCCCTGGTGTTTCTCAGCCTGGCCAGACTGGCCAAGGCTTAGCGGGGGGGCCTGTGGGGCCAGGATACGGGGGAAGAGAGAAGAGTCCTCTGACTTCTCTTGAACCGGGGATGCGCCTTGCAAAAGTCGTGCCCGTTAGAGAGGGAGAAGTCACGGCGAGATCAGAAGCCAAGGAGAGAACGAAGAAAAGAGAGAAGAAGATATAGAACTTATATGCATGGTCATGAGATCAGTCTTTATTTTTTAGCATGTCATATAGTTGTTTGTAATCTTGGTGTATGCATTATTTAGAGTTTGAGTTTTGTCCTGGATTTCCGGTGAGCGCTATTTCAGATTGTTTGTGAGCATGCGTGACTCCGAATTTATAAACTCGGTCACGCATGCGTTTCATCAGTTCAGATTGAATCTTACTTTTATTTACTCGGTCTAAACCCTGGAAGTGGGGCACGGCGGAGTTTCTAACAACCTCCTAACCGCGTCTCAGTATCTAGATGAACTCTGGTGGCTGCGACCCGAGGGGCACCCCGACCTGACAATATCTGCTAGGAGCCGGAGCAACCCTAACCCAAGTCCGAAAACCCCACAGCTGGCGGTAGCGGTGTTCCTACTACTGGGCTTAAGAATCCATGCTAGGAAGAATCCAGATAGTCATCCGGGTCATTGGAAACACATACCGGTAGTTCTTCATTGGAGAGAAGTTTCATCTAGAGCGGCAACAGTTCTTTGGGGCTTAATAATCCTGTGCGGGAGCAACCGACCTTCTCTACGTTTGGAATAATCTCCTGTGTGGAGCTACAAACTGTTGGAGTGGTTGAGATTATCATTTGGTGTCATTTCTTTGTTTTTCTTTATTGTTTCATTTAGTGTTCACCCGGCGTGTTCTCACTTTAATTTTTGCGTTTTTCGTGCGTTTTACGTATCGTGAATTTTTTCCGTTTTACGTTCCGTGTTATTTCTATCTTTATGTTTTCCTTTTGTTTTCTTACAGGAGGTTGACGGCGGATCCTGGGACTTGGATACCCTTTGTCTTCATGTCAGGGCAGTCCAGGAGGGAGCAACGGAGGCGCAAGTGTAGAGGCATTTCCAAATACGGTGCCTATTCGGAGATCGAATCAGATTCAGGAGTCCAATCCACAATAGGTGAGGATGTGGCCTCTGTAGTTGGGGAGGCGAGTTTAGTTGTGTCTATTGAGGAGCACGAGTCTGAGAATATGGAGGGTGATGAGCTTTCTGATATCACTGTGAGGGAGTCTGATAGGATTCCACTTGACTCCGTTGTGGGAGTTGGGCAAGAGAGAGATGAGAGCGTAGTACGTTCGAAGAGTCGAGAGACTGTGAGGGCTACTACCCATCACAGGAGTGTGAGTAGGGCTAGTCGGAATGGTGGGGCTAGCATGGTTCCCAGTACCACTTGGATGAGCCATGGTAGGGAACGAGAGAGACGTGAGAGAGCACGGGAGATTGTGGAGAGTGTATTGGATGATGACCTGTCAAGTGAGGGCGACCGTCGTCAGTCCGCTTCGACAGGTGAGGAGGAGGATTCTCTACCTCCTGCACCGGTTGCAGCTGTCCTGACGAGGTCTGCTAGGAAAATGGTGGATGCTCAGAAGGCAGCTAGTGACAATGTCAAGGTGGATGTTGTTCCCCAACTCCTCTTGAACCGGGGACAGTCTCTAAAAAGACTGAGTCCGCTGGGGAGGGAGGAGCTCTGGGTGGGGTCGAAGTGGAGGAAAGCTGAGATGAGGTGTGTGATAAGTCTGTTGGGATCAGTGGTACTGATGAGGTTTGTGAGCTTAGTGTCTTTGGTAGTTCGGTAATGGGTGAGGAGAATAGTATGGATTGCCTTAGGTCGGAGATCTTGGCTGAAGACTCCTTGAAGCATTGCAGAGAGCTTGCTGACAGGAAGGCCAATGGATTTCGGTGGGAGAATGGATTGCTTTTCCATGATTCACTGAGCTGTGATGGTAACTAACAGTGTCGCCAGGTTTTGCCTACTGAGAGGCGAGAGATGGTGCTGAATCTTGCACATGCCAAAAAAGGGCATGTGGGGGCCAAGTCAATGAGGAAGTTGATAAATCGTAGATTCACTTGGCCAGGGCTGTGTGTGGATGTGGTTAAACATACGAGAGAGTGCTCTGACTGCCTTAAACATAATAGGGCAGGGAACAAGACTGTGAAGATGATTGAGAGACCAGTGATATCAATGCCGTTTGAGTCGGTGGCTTTTGATATTGTTGGGCCTTTGCCAAAGGCGAGAGGTGGGGTGAAACATATACTTACCTACATATGTATGGCGTCGAGATGGCCAGAGGCGGTGCCTTTGAGATCAATCACTGCTGAGGCTGTGGCCACAGCTATGACTCATGTTATCTTTCGGACTGGCATTCCCCTGAAGTTGTTGACGGATCGGGAGACGGTGTTTGTTAGCAGGCTGGCTGAGAGACTTTGTGAAGTATTGGGGATTGACAAGGTACACACTTCCCCATATCACCCCCAGTCTAACGTAGTGCTAGAGAGATTCCATGGAACTCTCAAGCTTATGCTGAGTAAGGCCGTAGAGAACGGCTTGGATTGGAGTGACTTCCTACCTATGGCACTCTTTGCTATTCGGCAAGTGCCTTGCCGCTCTACAGGGTTTTCCCCCCATGAGCTGGTATTTGGCAGGAATATGGTTGGCCCCCTGGATTTGGTATACTCTGGGTGGGTTGATGAGGTGTTCCAGAATGTGGATGTGAGTGAGTGGGTGGTGCAGCTTTATGTCTTTTGCATGACTTGGCTTGTGCCAATGACCTTGCAGCTATTGAGTCTAGAGCCAGAACCTATGATAAGAACAAGAGCGTGAGAGAACTGAATGTGGGAGACTTGGTACTTCTTAAGGTGCCTGGAATTCATGTTGCTTTGACTGCGGCTTGGGAAGGGCCATACGTGGTTAGTGAGAAGATCTCAAGAGTTACGTACAAGGTGCGTAAGAGAGACAGTAACCATGACAGAGTTGCTCACATCAATAACCTGATAGGTTTACAGAGAAAATGAAGAGAGAAAACATATGGCTGGCATTAGTGTAGTGGCTGAAGAGGGTGTTGAAATGGAAGATTGGGTGGATAGGAAATTGCTTGGTAAAGAGTTCTGTGCGGGGTACGATGAGAGAGGGATTGCTAGGTTGATAGAGTCATACAAACACGTTTTTAGTGATGTGCCTGGCTTGTGCACTGTTTGGAAGTGCAATATTGTGCTGAGTGACAATTACCAAGTTGTTAACATTCCCCCCAGAATGATTCCTATTCATATCCGCCCTCGGGTAGAAGCTGAAATCAATAAATTGCTAAAGGCTGGTATTATTGTGCCTTCAGACGAAGAGTGGTCAAGCTTGATCGTCCCCGTTCGCAAGAAAGATGGGTCGATCCGGCTGTGTATCAATTACAGAGCTGTGAATGACATTACCCCACTTAGGAGGTTCTGGTTGCCTCTTTGATGGAGATATTGGATCAGGTGGGTCCATGTAGTGTGTTGAGTAAGCTGGACTTAGCGTCTGGTTTACATCAGTTGAGGATATCTGAGTAGAGCAGCAAGATTACGACTTTTAGTTGCCCCTTAGGCAAGTTCCGGTTTGTGAGGATGCCGTTCGGGTTAAAGAACCCTCCTGCTATAATTCAGAGTGTAATTGAAGAAGTATTGATATCTGTGAGTGGTGTGTGCAGGAACTACACTGATGATGTGGTGATCTTTAGTAAGTCGTGGGAAGATCATTTGAGAGATGTGGGTAGTGTGTTGGATTATTGGATAAGGCGGGGCTGAAAGTGAAGATGAGCAAGTGTGAGTTTGGGAGGAGTATGCTGTATTTGGGACATGATAGGAATACTGGAGGCGAGGGTAAAGTCGATGAGGGAGTATCAACAGCCCAACACCAAGAAACAGCTGAGGGCCTTTCTGGGTTCCGTTGGCTACTATCGGGACTTCATCCCTGGATTTGCCAATCACTCATGCCTCCTGACGCCCTCCACTGCCCTGTCTGCTCCTCAGAGGGTTGTCTGGTCCGGGGTGATGCTGGAGGCCTTCCGTAAGTTAAAGTCATTATTGTGTACCTCAACCGCTTTGACTGTTCCCACACAGGGTGATGTTTTCAGTGTCTATACGGATGCTTCGGGTGGAGGCATTGGTGGGTGCCTTCACTTAGATAGAGAAGGACATGAGGTCCCAGTGGCTTTCTTCAGCCGCCAGCTCCATAGAGCGGAAATACGATACTCCGTCACGGAGCTAGAGTTGTTGGCAATTGTGGAGGCCATCAAGCACTTTGAGTTCTATCTGCTGGGGACGTCCTTTCGGGTGATCATGGACCACCGAGCCTGCCTGGCTCTGACCAGCAGTGGCCACCTCAACAAGAGGCTCTGGTTGCCTCTCAGCCTGGCCAGACTGGCCAAGGCTTAGCGGGGGGGTCTGTGGGGCCAGGATACGGGGGAAGAGAGAAGAGTCCTCTCCCTTCTCTTGAACCGTGGGTGCGCCTTGCAAAAGTCATGCCCGTTAGAGAGGGAGAAGTCAAGGCGAGATCAGAAGCCAAGGAGAGAATGAAGAAAAGAGAGAAGAAGATATAGAACTTGTATGCATGGTCATGAGATCAGTCTTTATTTATTAGCATGTCATTTAGTTGTTTGTAATCTTGGTGTATGCATTATTTAGAGTTTGAATTTTGTCCCGGATTTCCGGTGAGCGCTATTTCAGATTGTTTGTGAGCATGCGTGACTCCGAATTTATAAACTCGGTCACACATGCGTTTCATCAGTTCAGATTGAATCTTACTTTTATTTACTCGGTCTAAACCCTGAGATAGTGGAAGTGGGGCACGGCGGAGTTTCTAACAACCTCCTAACCGCGTCTCAGTATCTAGACGAACTCTGGTGGCAGCGACCCGAGGGTCACCCCGTCCTGACAATATCTGCTAGGAGCCGGAGCAACCCTCACCCAAGTCCGAAAACCCCACATACACTAATAGATTTTTCTCAAGTATTTTATACCTCTTTCCTATATAAACATAAATCTACTTACCCCATGTAAGCAGCTTAAGCTAAAAATAATTGTTTGAACCAAAATGCAACAAATATCCTCTGCAAGTGTAGCTGCCTAGAGACTTATATAAAACTCCTACTACACGTCCTTTGTACTTACAGTTTACTCTCTCACTTTTTAAAAAAATATTTTTTATGCTTAGCAATGGCCAGTTGCAACTTAATAGTCTCTTCAATGAGAACTCATTCAGGTCTATGTGAACTCTTCCATGTTAATGAGAATTTATACACAGAATTATAAAAAATATTTGCTTATTTCATTTATTTCCATATAGAATTATTTAATAATTGGACCACTAAATTACTTGGGTTTTTTTTTATAAGCGGCTGGTTTGCCTTAATGTCAATGTTCTATGAATTCCTCCATTTTAACTAATTCACTAGATAGAAACTTTCAATAACTACTTTTGACAGCCTGTGCTGCAACTATCTTTAGTCTGAGCTAAGATATTATATATCCTAAATAGATTATAATCTCTAGTCCTCTCTCAATATGCAATTCATATAAACACTGAGTCTGCAGCACAAAACATTTGAAGTGTTTACATATACAGCCATATGATAATCAATTTTGAATGTATTTATTTTTCATATATATATAGTTTACATTGTACATATTTACTGGGCAGTGAATAGTATCATTTATATTATACGGCATAATTTCTATACATATACATATGTGACCGTCTACAGGAAAACCGTGCACAACGCGGCACCCTTCGAAAAAATTTTTTTGGCACTTACAGAGTTGTCAGCGTCCAGATATTGAGCTCTCCAAGTTTTATCGTCGTAGCTTGAGTCGTTCCCACTATAATAGACCTAACCGTTCCCTTCCGTCGGCTTGAAACAATACATTTTTAAGAAATCGATCGATCTTTTCTCGATATTTACGCACGCCGCGTTGTGCCCGGTTTTCCAGTATAGACGGTCACATATTGACTAACGTCATATAATTAATACAATTACAATGATTGAGAGATTACAACAATTTCTTACCATCTGTGCCAAGTCTATGAGGTAAGTGTCACTGAGTACACTAGTATTATTCCATCCACCAAAGAAGACTGCATGTGTAGAACTAATGCAGGTGACTGTAAAACCACTTCTAGGAGATGGTCTACTTCCAGTGATCAAGGGAGAAGACCATGTACCTAAATAAAAATAACAACGTAATATTTATTTGGTAAGTTATTATAAAATATCTATTTTATGAAGATATCAAATGTCTTTTACATAAATTTAGGGCTACTTTATATATAGTAATTATTATACAAGTTATAATTCAAAAGTATCATATTTATTGCTAGTAGCAATTTACCAGAGATCAAATTTTTGGGTTGACATTATTGGAATAATAAGAATGACTTATATTATATTTATACAAGTACAAACAATGAATGCCTATGATTTTATATAAACACTTTATATAGCCAAAAATTATTAATCTTAATTACTTCAAAGACTTTATCTGATAATATGTCTATAATAAATCACATACATAAATTAAGTATTTAGCAGTGCATTTTATAAAAATTATTACTTCAAACTAATTCAATATTTTCAACTATTTACTTTTTGAGGAAAGGTATTCTCAAATACCTCAGTACTTATGCAACTGCTTAATGTATGTCCACTATTTCAACAAATTTGCTTTATTACTATGCATAGACACAGTCACATATAAATTGCTTTATTATTACTGTTTACACAGAGCAAGTAATACTTAGTGGTGGCCATTGTGTGAATAAATAGTAAATGAGTCATCTTAGAAGCAATACTAAACACAAGAATACATAATTGGCATGTTTAAACTAATGTCATTCCATTCTATCACTACAAATATATTCGTACACAAATCAAATTCCTTAGTTAAAAAATCACTAATACATACTCAATATAATCATAACTGAGATAGAAATTATTCTAGTTTCTATTAATGTAGAAAAGAAATGATTGAAAAGTCATTAAAAATCATTACTAAAGACAGATATTAGCCCTGTAACTTGAATTTATCATGTCTGATTATATCTTTATAATTATTCCTGATAAATGTTTACAATGTAAGAAGGTATTAGTTCCACTATGTCTGAAGCCATTAAATTTTATTCACATCTACACGACAAAATTAAATATAGCACAAAACATGATAATTACATAACCTCATTCACTTTAACACTACAAATTACTCTAAAGATATTGAATTTGTAATACATTATAAACATACACTGTATTTTAATTGTATGTATATACTAAATTATTACAAATTAATTGAAACACAATTTGTGACTTACCTTGTGAAATATGGTACTTATGAATCTCATTTGTCCAGCCACGACCATCTTGAAAATGTTTATTTTCAGTAAATTGTGATCCAGGCTGCAGTTCACCTGATGGTATGCCATAGCCTCCAATGAAGATTAATGAATCATTGTAATATATCATTTGACAATTAGATTTCCTCATGGGTCCATTATCATGTGGTGGTGAAAGTTGCATCCATGTCAAGGATCTGGTGTCTAGCTGATGTAATGAAGCATGGAATGATGTACCATCGCGACCACCAAACATGTAGAGAATATGATCTGAATAAGCTGTGGCGCAGTGAAATATTCCAGGAGGTGGAGTACCAGATGTTGGAAGTTCTTTCCAGGATTCTGTAGAGCACTCATAGATTTTAATTACGCTTCTCAGTTTTCTTTTATTCTCATCAAAGTTATGAACATAACCTCCATAAACATACAGTTGTTCATAACTTACTGAGGCAGCAGCATGTACTCGAGGTGAAGGTTCATAGTATTTAAGAGGCTGATCTACAATAAATCATATTATAATTGTATAAACACAATTTCATTTTACAGATACACAAACTACTATAATTTCACTATACAATTAATGTAAAGGTGCAATTGCTGATATGTTAATTTAATGAAATAATTATTATTAATTGAATTTGGTTTCCTATGTAATTTGAATTTGTTTAAGAAGTTTAATATTTTAGCTTTTAAAGTTATCACTTGTCCTGAATTTGGATGTTACCAATAAATGTTTTAGTTCGTATTTAGCTGCTGTTGTTATTTAGCTGTTTTAAAATTATAAGCTAGTAAATAACATATTTGAAAATGTTGTTTGATTACCAAAAACAGCTGTCAACACTATATAGTACTCTTAAGTGGAATTTACTTGTACATGCTTGTAATGAATGAAATGCTAAAAATCAAATATTGTGTGTAATTCATAAAAAGAAGAATAACAATAAATACACATCAGGTTAATTATGCTTTAGATAAGATGTTGAAAAATTAAGGGAATAGGGTTTGTATATTAATATAAGAAAAATAATTGTTAATAATTAATATCTTACTGTTTAACTGATTTCAGTCAGAACTGTTACATATTTGAAGTGGGCAATTTTGCTACTAAAATGGTGTTCTTACATGGTCCACAATGTTTGCGAGTCACGAATCTGCCGCCCCAATGTTGTACATGTCAAGTACAACCTTTTGTATAATTTCATTTAAAGCTCAGAAGAACATTTACATTTCAATTGAAATAATAATAAAAATATTATAATAAAGAATAATGAAAACTTTAACCACATAATTGATTGCCTTACAATGGCTGTAGTTGTGGTTCATTACATTTAACATCACATTGAATAGAGGTTAATTTACCTTTATTATAGGGGCCAGGATTGGCTTCTACATCTCCACATAGTAATAGTAATTTCTGTTTGAGTGAAGTAGTTCTGGAATGAATTTCTTTTGAAACATTTATTGAACTATTCCAAATGGACCAGATCAATGGTAGAGATATCAATTCTACTTTATTATTTGTCTTTCGTGGCTTTATTACAGTACAGAGTTTGGAATATTGAGTTTTAGTTTTCCTTCTGAAAATCCAGATCATTGTGATGGCTATTAACAGATATTGAGTGTTAGAGAAACATTGAGGTTGATTGATATATGAGCATCGAGTCTCCCAGAGCGTTGATCTGTATAGTCTTCTGTTGCTACTTTCCCAGTGTGGAGCTGGATAACGATGGCGACCCATTGCTGTGTCTGTAAATGAATAACATGAAATTATTTTTAAAATAAATGATTACTAATATTTAAAAGTTGAAACATAACCCTAAACAATCACAAGCAACTCTTCCCACTGAGTATAGTGCAGTCTGTACATTGTCCTGTTCTTATCTTGTTATTGGGAAAATGACATCATTTTTTACTCAAATGTGTTTGTTTTATAATATTGTGACTATAATTGTAAAATCAAAGCACCTAAAGGGTTAACCCTCAGCGCTATCACACACTAGCTAGCATTTGCAATAACATTTCTGTAATCAAAAAAGATAACATATCAACATATTGATATATAGCTAGTACGCAATGAAAACAGTGGATGTAGATGCGGTCTTCACGAATGAAGACAAACATGCAAGGGACATAGACCTTACTTGTAGTTTCAACAGGAAACTCCAATTTAACAAAGTAAAACTTTCACAGGTAGAAAGAAATTATTGCTCACACGCAATTAGTAAGTGACAATTGGGGAAAACCCACAAACACTTTGAATTATACAGCCAGCCCCATATGTATATAATTGGCGAGCGAGACACTTACAGGGGTAACACAATCGAAAATCGGGGATGTTTGTTTATTTATTTATTTATTTATTTGTATATATGTATGGACGTACGTAAGGCATTTTTGTACTTTGACCCTCACGTTTTTGTGTTAGTTCGGTTGTCGACCCCATCCCAAATAACACTAAACAGAATCCTTCCTCTGGTTTATCGATCAGTACCCGTATCACCCTAGAAATTGAATTGTTTACCGTTTTGAATTCTTTTGCCGGTGCAGTTCAAACTTGACAACTTAAGGGACTTCCATTTCTATTCGAGTTAGTGGCGGTGGTAAGTCAATGCGCTCTTTGTCATGGTTATAAGCCGTGCGCAACAGTATTTACCTGAAAATACATTGTCCACTAGACTACTGCGAAGGTAAGTCTGTGCAGGTGCATGTCCAGCTGTGTCAAAGCATTGTGTGTTACAACCACTACTTAGCTAAAGAATATCACAAAAAAACTTTTAAATAACGTGTATTGTTTTGTTGTTGTTGTTTTTTCCTTCAATTCAAGCAGTTGCAGGGAGTTGTTACTATGGCACTGAAATCCCTTTACCCTGTATGCTAAATTTAAAAACTGGACCCTATTTTCAGTAGCTTCAGTGTTAGAAGTCAATAAAAATAGTATTATCTCTAGGCTCGCTCGCCATTTGTGCTCAAGCACACCACTAGTATATATATATATATATATATATATATGTTACTATTGATGTGCACAAGTCCAAATGGAGAGCCATACCTGTGCTCAATTCAAATAATGAGGAAAAACACTTCTAAATTTCCAAAGAATAATTCTGTCGCCAGTTGTGTCTGACCATTACATACTTGAGCTAACAAATATGGAACTACTTTTTTACCACAATTTCACTTAGTACCAATGTCTTCTGAAGTCTCCAATCTACGCCATTCTGACTATCTGAATTACCAGTAGCTTTTCACATGTACTCGCAGCTACTTAAAAAAGCCATGTTTTTGTAACTGTGTTTTTGTAAAATATTTTCATTGCCATGGTAACCATTCACCATAACTTTATGCAACTTGAAAAAAACAAAGTTCTAAAGAATTACAGCACAGTTTTGAGCCTAATGGTAATTTTGTTAAACTTAAGTGTGTACCCCAACATATTTAGGGTCAGCCAAATTGAGAGGGATAAACGATTCAATTTCTTTAGATGATACAGGATCACCAAACCAAAAGATTTCGTATAGCGGAGTAATGGGAAGGGGTAGAAAATGAAGCAAACACAAAATCACAAGTGTCAAAGTGCAAGTTCACACATATATAGCTAACAAATGTTCCGGATTTTCTATCATGTTATCCCTGATAGTGTCTTGCTCACTTCGCTTGTTCGCTAATTTTATGTGTGAATAATATTTTAAAGATTCCCTGCTGTATAAAGAACGAGTCCACTATACATATCAATCCAATCTCTGAATTTTGGACGGTGAACATAACTTGGGTACTGTACCTTGAGTGGCATACATATCAATCTATTACTACCACCTTACTGCCTATTGCAGCTCTAGCAGGCATGAATGCTATATATGCTAACATAGGAAGGACCATCTCTGATTATTTTGCTTCCTGCTTTCTTGTGTCAATACAGGGACCAAAAAAACAACAACTTGCAATGGGGTTAATAACTGATGTTACTACTTGTAAAGTAAAGAATAGAGAAAGAAGTGTACAGTTGTAGTGGTGAGTTAGTCATTTAAAGACTATTAAATAATCAAGGTTACTATCAGATAAGCATGAAAAAGAAAGCTGCTTTCATGATAATTCCGATGATGCTGGCCTAAAATAGAGCAAAGATGATTCCGTGTTTTAGATTGACTGTAGAAGTACCAGGTTTCGATACAAGTACCACCTCAAGGCTGTATATCCAGTGATTATCAATAAGTCAAAACTACAAGTTGTATTTAGAGCTTAATTGATACAAACATTTTATAAAGCTCAGGAAACAGAATTATAGCAAGAGGAATATTACAATCAGTTGTAGTAGTGTGTTGCTCCAATAATGTTTTGTTGTGAAGGGATTTTTAAGGCTTGTCAGTGTGCCTGAATATTATTTCATCCCCACCCTAAAAATTATTTTGCCCTCCACCATATAATTTATTATGCCCTTAATTGTGATATCAGATTCCAAAGTTTTATCAATAAAACTGACTACTATTTACTCATTTGCCTGCAAGTTTTAGTTGTAGTGGCTCATAAGTTAACATTATATAATATATATTGAATAGACAATGTCAGCCAAACTGTATTGCAACATGGAATATTTCTTGATAGCTTGAAACTTGCTGTTTTCTACTTCTAAGCTCAACAAAAATAAAATAGATTTCAAATTATAGCTGCTTAGGGTTTTTGCATAAATTCCTACAGCATTCATTGTATATAAAAACAAATTATATGCACGCAATGAACAAGAAAACTCAGACTTATACTTCATGGATAAATTTATACTAGCAACATTTGGTCTCAGTTGTTTAATCATAGATTTCTCATTAGGGACATTGGAAAAACACATGAGGGAGGATGAATTTGTTTTATTTGCATTATAATAAGACATACTAAAAAATGCAGGACTACAAAAAATGAATTAAAATCAAGTAATGCCAAAAAGTTCCAACTTCCATTGCATCTTGGTCATAACATATCAAGAGGCCTTGAATCTCATTTACACAGTGAATAAAAGTGATTTGCTTTGGACAATACAAAATCAATGAAGGTCAAAAAACAACAACAAAAAAAAAAGAAATACAATTAATTAGTATGTTTTGTTCTGATGCACAAAAAGTTCATGTTTATTTCTTGATTTGTGATTTTGAAGGTCAAGTTTGACACCAGTGGATAACACTCTGTTTTGACAGTCAAGTTTTTGTATCACAAGTGAATGTAAAGACATTATGATTGACAGCTTAAAAATAAATTATCAAGGACTAATAACAGTGAATAATTCGAATGCAGATACCACACAATTTTTTACACAAATTCAATTCTGCCAAAGTGTGACAAAGTGTGTGAGTGTTTTATCCTAGAACACCCAGCAGTAGCTAAACATGATGAATTAGGAGGGTGATGTTCTCAATAGATCTTATTGGACTGACCGCACAATAAACGTCTTACCTTACTCCTTCAAGTAGCTAGTGATGGCACCAATAGTTTTATTTCATACTTAAAATGTTCTCCACTTTTATTTTTTCCAATACCATGATTTTAAAGCATTCAACAATTTTGTTGAAATAATTGGTACGAGTGATAGTTGACAGGTTTACCAAAAAACCTTCTATTAAACTTGAAGTGTAAAAGCTGGTTTGACTTTCCCAAATGGTCAGTATTATTGTACTCCAATGCTCATAAAGCTGGTTTCTCAGCTATTACACTGCTAAGCAAACTCTGCAGAAACGTTAAGAAATGTTGGCAACCTAATGGTTGGCATAAAAAGGCTAGAATTGATTAGTGGAAAAAAGAGGTCCAGTTGTTTCCTGGCTAACTGGACCAGTAATTATGCCCCTGCAATGCTATGTATCATCAAGCATTCATTTTTATTCTGTAGTTGTTGTGTAAGTTAATGATGCCTTTTTGAGCCAATAGTATTGACTGGGAATTTGGGAGGTGCCTCCCACGGCTAGACTCAGGACAGTCTACTATGAAGGATTAGTGTCCATCTTACTGATTCTGAGATAGTTCATGCACTTCTTGGATTTCACCTTAAGGTGTACAAACTGGTATGGATGGGATCCTGGTCCTTCGAGGAGAGTTGGCTAGGATAACCTTTTATACCACTCTTGAAGCTCTGCCGACAACTTTTCTAGACCAACACAGAGAGCAGGAAGTTACGCCCCTGACTGTCACAGCTTGAGTGCTGACTATGTGGGACTTGAATTGAGAGCTGATGGTGTTGAGCTGAATAGAGATGATTGAATCGAAGAAGGTGGAAGAGGAGCTGGTTGAAAGAAGATAGAGGAGAAACTAAGCTGTTTTATAAAATAAATCATACAAAATCAGCTGAAATGTGAACATTTTGTGCAGTTTAGATTGGCTAGAATATTCTGTTTGACCAAAGCATAATGATATTGGTTCTGCTGACTCTAATTCACTGAAAGTAAGCGCTCACCAAATACAAATATCCTATTCTAGTTTTGGCTCCCTAGAATTTCTATAATCAGTGGATACCTCTCTGTAACTTAAGTTTTAGTCAACTTTGAGATGACTGAAGATAATAGTGTCTTATGAACTATGAGTATCATTGGACTGATATTGTCTCTTCTTTCTCAACTCCATCTTCATTTACTAGAAATCCAGTTTTGAGACAAAGTAGCTTTACATGCTTGTTGTCAAGAGCTAATGTTAATTCAGACAGTCAGAATGTAGTATTGGAGACTACAGTTGAGGTAATTAAGTAGTTCTTTATTTTGTTAGCTAAAGTATGGTCACAACGACTAAGTACTTGGACATTTCCAAATGGACAGATAAATTCTTTTGAAGTGTTTCATTTGTGCACAGGCTTGCTCACCATTTGTGCTCAAGTGCATCACTAGTATATATAAATATATACGTATTATATACATATCTATACATCTATGTGATAAAAGTTTGTCTATTGTATACACAACTGACATTAAACATTCGCCACCCCAGGAATTTTTTTTCTAAATAAGGCCTAAATGCTAGCCATAATGCTACAGTTTTCATAGAGAAATAATTAACTATATACATTTGGTTGCTTAATATTACGCTTCTAGTATATTGCAAATGAATTTTCACTAGAGGCAAATATATAAAAATGAATAATGGAATTACCTGAAATTTGTAAACGTAGTCAGCTATCTTTGTGAACTGTGAATATCCTTTCAGGTATTTAGGAATCAAAACAGAGAGACTAATAGCCATTGGTTATGAGGCAGCTAAGTTCAGCTCAGAGACTGCAAGAGACTTTAAGGGTGCTGGCACATAGCAACGCGCGTGCACTGTTAATTGAGTTCCCAGACCACGAGTTGTAGTTCGTGGCTAGCCTAAAAAAACACTCGCACGGAATTCCCGCCTTCAACTTCCTTGGGTATAGTCAGCGATCTTACTCGATCTATTCTTACGCAATCCCTTGTGGTCTGTTATATATCTGGATCCTGGGTTTTATTTCAGGGCTGGTTTTATTCTGGCAGGTCTCTCTTTGGTAGTGGGTTATCAAGTTGTGGCCAATGGCTAGTAGAAGAGTCAGAGGAACAAAGAGGAAACAGCAACTTCTTGCTGCTAGGCACGAGAAAAGATTTAATCCCAGTAGAAGTTGATACACACAAAAAAATAGTTCTAGCTACCTTAGCTACTTGTACACCAACTAACAATACACTGTCTGTCATCTGACAAAATTACTGGCAAAATCCTAAATATTCAATTGCACATCTGAGGAATTATTGACTCCTGTTGTAGTACATAATGTAACTATATTTTTTACAAAAAAAAATTGCAAAATTGAGATTAAAAAGTTTGTGTCAGGTTTATTATTGGTATCTCTGATGTAATATCACAGGTCCTGAATTGGAAGTGGGCGTAGGTCCATCTGTGCCAATGAATGCTGGTTCGTCTGTGCTAGCAAGCACAGGTCCATCTGTGCCAATGAATGCCGGTTCGTCTGTGCCAGCAAGCACAGGTCCGTCCGTGTCAGTAAACACAGGTCCGTCTGTGCTAGCAAGCACAGGTTCATATGCACAATTCAGCGTAGGTCTGTCTGTCCCAGTAAGCAGCACAAGTCCATCTGCACCAGTCAGTGCAGGTTCCCCTGAAAGATCAGGCATGCACACATATGAAGCAAGCACTTCCCCCGTTGTTGGTGGTACACTTATGGACTCGGGTCTAAATCCTGCAGGTACTGCTGAGGTGCATTGGAACTTGTACCTACAATTGCATTCAATAATAGCAGAGGTAAATATATTTGTGGCACAAAAAGTAACAGGATGTCTAGACAAACTTCACATTCAGTCGCCTAGCATGCAAATGAAGAAGTGGTTAGCTCAGAAGACCCTGTATACCAATGCAGCACTACTCACCAGATCCCTTGGAAAGCCCAGCATCACACCAACACAAGCCAAGAAGTTAGTCACTCAAGGCTTCGATCTCCACACTCTATTGCTTCTCCGTAGAACCAGTGATACCAAGGATGCCTTCGTTGCCTCCCTGAAGCAGAAGGGAGTCAGGAGCAAGCCGCTCGGAGAGAAGTTGTACAGGGCGCTCTGCTCAACTTAGAAGTCTCAGCCCGGGCGCCTTCTCTCCATTTCGTTGTCTGTGTTTATTTATTTTTTCAAACGGGCTCTTTTCAGAGCCACTGCATTCCAATAATCCGCGCGTATTCCTTACCTGCCCGAGGAGGGCGGGGCTGAAATTGACAAAATTGTGCGAGGAATGATTGGCTTGTTCTGCATGCTATTTCTGGCCATAAGTACGGAATGGGGGTTCAGAACCATTCTATTTTTGGAGTACAGGTACAGAAGATAAAAATAAAAAAAATTACAGAGGGAAATTTCGTAATAACGGCCAAAAACGGATATATTTAAGGAAATGGTCGCCACAAAAATAATAACAATGAATAATTTGAAAACTAAATTGTAAATCGAAAAAAGCTTCTGTAATTTTGTCGGCGGTGAGTTCCAGAGTCCGTAGAGGGTGAGACCCCCAACTGTGGAGTTGAATTGTCGGGGATATTTTGCCATTTATGTTGGAGTATGTGACCGCTTATATCTGCCATAGTAGTTGCTTTGGACTTCTAATTTCTGGTAAGCCAGCTCCTGTGATAGTTTACTGTGAGGTCCACTGTATAGGATAGCCTGCAAAACTTAAGAAATATATAAAAGTAGGCCATAGCAACATAATTGATTTAGTTAATTGATTTGCGTGGGTGCATGCGTAGGCGGTGCGTAGGCGGTGTGCCAGCACCCTTAAAAGACTGTTAGTTCGTCTCAAACAAGAGAGTATAAGAAAATGCAAGAGTTGAATACATTATATAAGGCTAAGAAAACTAGGCCGCTGAAATCTTTTTTAAAGGCCTTAACAGATCAGAAATGATATACAGAACTATAAAATTAGTTCACTATAGCTAGGTAGGTTACTCTTCTTCTAACTATTACAGCTGACTTAGCTACATGCATTCCTCAAGAAGCTAGAAAATTCCCTTTGGCTGAAAATAGACAACGTGACAATAATATCTGACCTATACACTTCTTTAAAATAACAAACACTAGGGCAGACTAAGTCCACATTTGGCGGACCAAATTTGCTAGCGCTTTTGGCCTGGGGGGACCAAATCTGCTAGCATATTTAGTCTCCCGGACTATTACCGCTATCGGATTTGGTTATGTCGGACCAAAAACTGCATGGACCAAATTTCATAACACTGGCATCTACGGTTCATAGTTGTAGATGCTCATAATTCTCATATATTATGTGAATTATACATAATTATATACATAGATATAAGTGGAGACACATGAAACATCTGATCAGTTGAACACTTTTTACAATTTATGTTGACGCCATCACTTCGTAACACACCATTCTTAACTAGATAGAGAGTAATCAAGTATATTAAGTATTGTAAATACCAGTTGATTCCAATATGAGACACACCCACACTTGAAGTGATAAGACAATGAACAATGCCCACCAAACTGTATTGCAACTCAGAATATTTCTTGATAGGTATACTTGCTGTTGGCTTTATCTAGAGACCACAATAATAAATAAAATTTATTTGCATAAATACTTACAGCATTTTTTATTATTTGAACATGGCATGGAATAATAAAGTAGCTGGATCTTACTCTAAACTAAACTCCATGCTCACAAGCATTTAAGGATTTTCTGATTATTTAATGCTTGAAGTGCATTACTAATAAAATGTGACTAGATTAAAACTATTGAGTATTTATAATCAATCTACTTTACTGATCCCATATCACCATCCAACAAACTTTCTGGAGAAAACTATTATTGAGAAAATACTTTGTAGTCTAGCTTGTGAATCATCATAGCTATCTCAGTCTCACTATCACTTTTGGGGAGGAGAAGAGGGTCAGGCAACACCCTCTGTATTTCCCAGACCTATTGAAATGAAATCAATAGAAAGTTTTATGACCCATGATTGTATTTAATCCTGATCTACTTTAAGTCTGCAGGGATTTTCTGTTTAATTTCGCTAGAATGTCCGTTTACTTTGACTAACTTGTTACTTAAGTCCTTTTTGTGAGAAATTTGAGCTGTGAATATCTCTAAACTGTTGTGAAATTTGTGAAGTAGCCGCGCTTACAATGAATTGTTTTGAGCATGTGCTACAATATACTTGAAATTGTGGGTATGGTCTCAAATAAAGGCCAGATCATGGACAAGCTGGCTGCAGCTACTCCTAAGGTTTTGTACTAATAGAATTACTCCAATACTTTTGTATGTAATGGGATGTTTTAGGCCTATCAGTACGGCTTTTTGCCTCCCCCCCACTCACCCACCCCACCCTCCCACCAACCTGGAGATGATTTTCCCACACCATTAAAATTATGATCTTCAATTGCCTCCAAGTAACTGACCAACTATTTTCTCATTTGCCTGAAGGGTTCAGTTGTAGCGACTCAGTAGTCATTGTTCATCAATATTTTAAAGAAATACATAATTGTATGCACACAGTCTGTCAGCATGTTTGAGACTAGAATTTTTTTTCCATATGAACAATTCTTAAAACACATGCTGTTGCTATCTCTTTTTTAGTCCTCCTCAATTTGCTAAAGATTAGGCTAATGAATTTAGTATTGTAATCACCAGTTGATTCCAATATGAGCAACACACACAGTTGAAGTAATAATGCAATGAATAATGTCAGCCAGACTATTGCAACTCAGAATAGTTCTTGATAGGTACACTTGCTGTTGGCTTTATCAAGACACAACTTTGATTAATCATGCCATAAAAAGTGTATATTTGAGTACTTATTTTGTGTATGGTGTAGATATTTTACTGCTGTATTAAAGGACCTGTGAATCTCAGTATTAGGAAAAAGAAACAACATATAACTTGACTAGCTACTTGGAAACTGTTACTTCACTGCACCAGCATATTGTAATTTTTGATATAAAATATCCCTACCTGGCCAAAAATTGTATTTAGAACACTGATGTCCTCTAGGCTGTGACTGGATGGCAATCTAATGTCAAAATATTAAACTAATATTTAACAATTTTATTGATACAATAATTTAATACATCAGAGATGGTCAATAGTTCTGTTGGTTCTCATTTTTGTAAGAAAAATAACAACCAAATGCAATTTTTGTTTGTTTTCAAAACGTCAAATTTTTTCGTGACATTATATTTGTTTATTTGTAGTTACAAAATATATCTCAGCAAATGTATTTCAAATATATATCTATTAATTAAGTGAAATTTTTGATAATTTGATCTTTAGTAAAATGTGAGAGTATTTACATTGTTGTTGTTTAATACACATCATTATTATTATCTATTAACTTTTACAATATGTAACTGCATTAGTAATTTGTTTTAATAAAAAACTAAAATAGAACTAGTCCTCATATTGCAGTAGCAGCCAAAGCTTAATACATTTTGTCCTTTCAACCACTTCCGGATTAGCCATCAGATGAGAACGGAATCAATACAAACTGGCACTCTGCAACCACTGCCAGATTAGCCATGAGGTGACAACATACCTAGGGGCTAATGCAATCAATACAGACTGAGCAGCTCTGAAACCACTGCTAGATTAGACTTCCTTGCAGTGCATGTTGTTAGTATACAGGGTAAGTGTGATAATGGCTTGACTGTTCAATGTTTGTTTATAAAAGAGACCGGAATAATTCCTATTTGAGATAATTTTACATATTTTAGCCAGAAACAAATATACATATTATGGATGCCACATTCTTGTCAGACATCATTACACACTTTACATGTCTTCCAGCAATCAGTACTGACTCATCATATTCTCTTTTTTTTTGTGTAGCAATAGTCTTGCTTGTTTTTTATTATTATTTATTTTTAATTAGTGTAATTAATAATCTGTAACAAAACCTGAAGACAAACACTTGCAGCGTAAATCCTACACCTTTCAACAATAGGATACGTACTTTTCTTAAAATAGAACCATGGGCCTTAAGCTCTCAAGATCGTACTGATGGCTAAAATTGTGAGGTTTGTGTCATAGTTACTTTTGCAACTCAGCACAAATTGAGAGGATGTGGTAAGCTAAAGTATATTGACAACCACGTCCAGTACCACAACTTCACCCTGAGTTCTGGAGAGATTTTATCTGGTGGAACTGCGAAACAATGTCACAAGACCTCTTCACAGCATTGCAGTAGGTATAGGTTCAAGATATATGCACAACTAGAAGTACTATATGTCATAATTTATAAGAAGGAATAATATTTTTATTGGAGTAACATCAGTTAGCTAACATCTCAGAAATTACTAATACTTATTTAGCTGTAAAAAATGCATACTTTTGATGATACTTGAATTGGAGTATTCCACATCAACAAATAACTAAATGTGTACCACTTACTCATCAATATAATGTACAGGGATTTTCATAGCTCACCAAATTCAAACATTCAGTACAATAGCAGCAGCAGCATCACTCATAAATTATTCCTGGGGACCTATAAGATAACTGGATGACGTTTCATTCAGCGTGCAATTAGAATACATGAGTTCTATTTTTAATAGCAATGACAAAAACCAGGCAACTGTTAAATAGCTAGATTCTTATAATTGAAATGTGCACAATCCTAACTAGCAGCCTACTTTACACCCTTACTACTAAAGAAGTAAAAGAAATCCTATTGTTACATCATATAATGATTACTATACGGGCTATTGTGTATTGTTAGCTTGGTTATTCAGACCAGCATAATATATTAACTACAGTTGATGTTATATGAGATTCAATACAAATAAAGTATGGAGTCAAGTGAACCCTTTGTGGTTGAGTGTTACTCATAGAGTGGCAAGTAGTAACCATAGTTTTTATAAATCACCACAAGCAGTTGTTATTATTGAATTTATGGAGACTTACCTCAAAGTCATGGGAATGAAAATCTGATGCTGTCTGATTGTTTAAAAAAAAATCTAATTGGTATTAATCACTTTATCAATATAAATGCATGTGTATTGGTGATTATAGAGGCATGCAAATTCCATTAAATTATGTAACACATATATATGTATAATGCCATCGGTTAGTGGGCTGCGAAGTTGAAGTTCCACTCCCATCCCATAATTTTGAGGCACACTATTAAGTGGTGATGTCTCACGTGCTATAATAATCCACAAAATATTTTATCCCATGGAGCTTGCCACCCACAAATCCTAACTTCTTACGCCACTGATAATGGATATACACATATTCTCATTTGTCAGCTTATAGGCGATTCATAAATCATGTGGAATTAACTAATTCACGAAGTGACATTGCTGAATAAAGTCATGCCCATGTAGAGCTATCATTCAGTCTAAGGTTTTCTTAGAATGAATGAAAACCACTATGCTCCTAAGTATGCTTGGTAACTATGGTGATGACCTCGAGTCAAGAAGTTAAGATGCAGTGTTTCACACAACAACGAGCCTTTCTTATTGGTCATCATGACTAGCTTGAAATACTCAAGCTCCATCTGACCAAACATCCTTGCTTATAATTTAACATCAACTGCAACACAATCTGCCTTGGCATGAATAATAGTTACAATGCCATTAAAAAACAAAATCTGTTCTTCGATTGAGTGATTACAAAGAGTAATATGCTTGATGAGTAGATTAAGGAATTCTCAGATGATGTTTTGGCAGTGAAATAGGCAACTAATTACTCTCAGTTGGTAAAATCATAAATAAAGCACCACACAACTGATATTTGTAAACACTAATTCAAAGAAAAAAATTATCTGAAAGGACACCAAGATGGTAAAATATTGACAGTTATTTGAAAAACGGAAGAAAACAGACAAGGAAGAACAGGCAGTTTTATATCTTTAAAGGAAAGGTTTATCAAATTGAAGTATGTAATCTGCATTATTCAGTTATTATGCTAGCATTATGCTTCTATGCTATAAGGGCAATTATTGTGCTCAAAATTATGCAGACATATTAAGTAAAATCCTAACTGCAATTCTTTTCTTATCCTAACTTTTAATCACCTTCTTTGCTGCAATTTCCACTGCCATTTAGCGAGTGCATTTTTCAAACTATGCATCTGCAAAGTGCCTGTTTTAAGCTGTTGTCATCGCTATTTTTTGTTTAGTGTTTTCGGTTTATACTTATATCGTAAGATTTACTATTATTATTGTTATTATGATTCATTCATTCTCGGCTGACATAATTATAATAACTGCAAATTTTCTCATTCTAACAGCCAATATTAACACAATCTAAACAGCAAGATTTCTGGAGGGTACACTTACTGTTTATTATATTCTGGATGGTAATATGCATGCAGACGGACAGCCAGCATCCTGGAAGCTTGTCTCTGTTAAACTTGCTGTTGTCAGGTGTCTTCAGTATGTGTAGAGCCTCCTTGATCTTCAACTCACGATTCTTACTGGCTCTGTCTACAACTCTTACCTCTTCCCATGTAATGGGGTGATGCTGCTGCCAAGCATGTTCAGCAATGGCTGAAACCTTCTCATCACCTATCTTACAAGCATTCTGATGTTCTTTCACTCTCTGCTCAAGTCTTCTAGTTGTTGCACCTATGTATACTTTACTACAACTGCAGAGTATACTGTACACTATGAATGAGTGCTTTATACACCACAAAGTCCCATGAGACTGCAAATAGGCGCTGCTAGAGAGGATGTGGTCAGTTAAGTATATTAACAACCACTACTGGAACCACAACTTCCCCTTGAGATCTGGAGAGTTTAAATGATGACCCCGTACCCATCCCGATGTCTCTTCGCGGTTTGGCTAACCGGTTAATTCAGTTGTCTGATGTTCAGATCTACTGAGGTTCTACTGTACTATGTACTAATGACACCAGAACTTTCCCCCAGATTATCGGTAGATAAAGGCTTGAGCTATGCAAGACAAGATTTGAAGTATATGATCTGTCATAATTTGCCATAATATTTTTATATAAGTGACCTTAGTTACATTCCTTAACTTATTTAGCTGCAAAAATGTAAAATTTTGTTTTACTAACCTAAATTAGAATTGGATTATTATACAAATGACTCAATGTTACCTGTCTATATAATGTATATAAATGTTAATAGCTAGCTCACCAAATTCAAAGATCCAGTACAGTAATAAGATAACTGAATGAGGTCCCACTCAACAGGCGACTAGAATACCAAGATCTATTGTTCATTCGACAGCACAGAAGAGAGTCAGCCAGGCAACTGTTATATCACTCGATTCTTCAAGCGGAAGTGAGCACTAAACAATGGCAGCCTACTACCACCACACCCTTCGCAGTGAGGGTTGTTCCGTGCGTATTTGGGACCTATGTGACCACACCCTTTCTTCCTCGATATGTGCAATCAGCAGTACTGTTACTGGTCTATAACCGTGTCGGATATTATTTGTCTTGTTTGGCTAAGACGAAAAAAAATTGTTAAATTGTGAAGTAGCTATAAAGTTAGATATTTCGAAGTGAACTTCTACAGAATGTGTACTGCACACATTTTAAGAGTATAAGAGAAATACAGAATTCTACCAAACAGACAAAAACAACAATAACATGACTACAACATAAAACAATGTATCTATGCTTTAATATTCTGCTTTATTATCTAATCTATAATACTATGTTTTTATTCATAGTAGTGTTTTACATCATATTCAGTACATTATTCTTAAACAGTGCCTCATTGTGCTGTCAATTGTTGGAATCTCTCACAGGAAGGAAGTACCTAATTAGCTGAAGTCTTGTACAACATCCTATGGAGTCAAGCTACAGCACTTCCGTTTCTTTATGCACTACTCATGTTCAAGTGGCATGAATGATTATTCTGTTTAATAAATACCTTTCTCCAAGTCTTTCATGCAGAATCTGTTACATAGAGATGCAGTAGTTTGCTACTCTGCTTGATAATCTTTCAAATATTTTATAACTGCTTGATGGTCTCTTAACCATATTGTAATTGTGTATGTCTGTTATTGTTTTAACTATTATTATGCAGCATCCAAATAAAATGTAGTTTTATTACTATTTTGTGCATTATGTTAGTGAGTGTTGGGTGGCTCAGTTTTATTTATCATTGTATGTTTTTTAGTTCAAACTTTTATTCATTAAATACCAATTTTCTATTCAAGGTATCCTGTTGACCTACTATTTTTCTTAATAATATTAATATGTTTCTTGTTTTAACTACTAATGCTTGTTTCTTTTTTAATAAACTTTTAAACTTAATGTTTCAACTTTATTCTGAAGTTCTTTTCAGTGGTAAGAGACCTAGCTATTTGTAATTGTTTAATGTGTGAACTGTTCAAAACAATAGAACTAATACAATAGAAGCCATGGGGAGAGACTTGAAAAATCACAATATTTTAATTCAAGGATACTTTGCTTCAATTCTGGACCGGTTTTGAATACACATTAATTACTATATCAGGCTAATGTATTTTGCTATTAAGTAAGAAAACGCTGTTCAGGACTGAAGGACTTGCTCATCAAAGATGAGATTCAGTAGGTTATGTGGTTGTGATAAAAGTAGTCTTGTACTTCTACAAAAAGGCCTCTTTGATTCCTAATACTTTCTCAAAGTGACTTAGATTTCATAACCTGTTCTTCAGAAATACTTTTTGTACGTAATTCAATCATGATCATTATCATGCTTATGATGCGCCTTATTAACATTGCAAACTATAGATTTTGTTTAATACTGCTGTTAATTATTTAATTAACTTTTAGCTAAAAATAAATGAAATGCTTAAACAAAGCACATTTTTCCTCAAAGTAGTCATCAGTGGACTTTGATGTCTTTAATAAAAATTTCGGTTCTTATGATACCAAATTTTACCTCCATTTTAGGAGAATGTGTTTCTTTCAAATTTTATGAGATATTCTGCTCTCAGCATTGGTGTAGGAAGATTTTTTTACGGTTGGGCACCTAAGGCATGTTGTTTTTGTTGTTTACTGGTCATTATGCAAGAAATCACTTTATTCAGTTGTGCCAGAAATTATGGGAGGCTCCAGCACCGCAGTCTTCCTGTGTCACTGCTCAGTATATGGCATCAAACTTGCAAGTTCAGAAAAGTAAATGGCTAAAACAGCAATTGGATGTCCTCTTACCTTCTTGTAAGATCAATGTTGTGAATGACTGTGTGAAGTTGTTTGTTGAACATCGATGTATTATGGTATATTAGCTGCTGTCATAAAGCACTCATCACTGCTACGTGTTGAACACATCCATGAAGATGCCTATAATAAACTTTTTCAGTGTATGCACATGACTGACTATATTAAAAGGCAAATATTACTTTTGCAGTGTTCGTCTAGTCTATCTATCTTGGAACATAAAGTTAACGAGGAATAACAGCAGTGTCCAGAGTCAGACATTGAAACATTAAGTAATCTTCGTCAACTCATCTACTTCGAAGTTTCTTGAGAAGAATTGAATGTTAATAATAGTACATTGATGGATGAATAATTTTTCCAGCTGCAAATAGGAAATTTGAATAGTTTTTATTACCAGTTTGGTCAATCATATTACCTTATGGTTAAGCTCTCACTGTAAACCAAAAGGTGTGTAGTTCACACCAAATTAAGCGTGAATCACTTGTAACAATAGTCACACCAAAATATGGTGTGATGCGCACACCTCATCGTTCGGGTGTGAAGTACACACCAAATTTAGTGTGAGTTCTCACCATAATCACTATGAACTCATACTTATATAAGCTAAGTGAGGCATTATCAACAATTAGTGGTATAGCTCTATATCTATTAACAAGTTATTGATAAATATTTAATTGAAATGAGTTTCATCTACAATAATTGACTTGCAGTGTAAAATTGTTTTATATGGTTACAGTAAATACATATGGTCAACTTAAATTCTACATAGGAAATTATATCTGCAATGTAGCTATTTACTTACTATTTTTACAGTTTGTATAATGTCTGGATGTCAAATATTCATGTGAACACTACCAAGGATAGTAAGAGATTAATCTGGATACATTAATTATATTCATGTGCAGGCAAAAAACAATGTTATTAGCTATCATTGTAATCTCTATACCTTGTAAATGTGTTGTACACTTGTGTGCTAGGTAAGAGAGTTGACAAAGATTAAGTCCTCTGATTAATTAGATCTGTGATTCATGCACAGAACATACACCAATCTTTTTTTGAAAAAAAAATGTTGATATATTATAAATATAATAATATTAGAATCAACCCCTTCAAAAATAATTAAGTATTAATTTAAGTATGAGTTCACACTGTTTATGGTGTAAATTCACGCTGAATTTGGTGTGGACTCGCACTGAATTTGGCATGTTCTTCACTGTTAAAATGGGGTGCTTAAAAAACACCTCGCGAGGAGTTTACCAGGAGGCAGTGTCTGGACACCTCACTTTAAGCCCTTATAACTTCTATACCGATGCATATTTTCCAAGTGAACTTATACTATAATAATAGCTTATATCCATTAGTTTCTTCCTTTCAAATATCTTTTAGTTCTGATTAGCTATGGAGACAATATTAGGCTTTAAACTGGGGTGTCCAGGCAGGGCCTCCTATTTAACACCAAAACTAAGTTATCCAAACACCCCATTTGTTGGTGTGATTATTGTTACAAGTGATTCACGCTTAATTTGGTGTGAACTACACACCTTTTGGTTGACAGTGTACTGACTTGTCCACAATTAAGAAAAACTTCTTTACTCTGGTGAGCGATACGCTAAGTATTGTATCAGGATAACCTCCTCTTCACTTTCTTCACTGCTCGTCATCTCTGGTTTCAAAACTTTTAACCACTTTTTTTTACTTTCCTGCTTCATTCCAAACATTTTTTTACTGCAAACGTTATTTCGTGTAATTTCTGTAAACACATAATTACACTTAGCTAACTATGGCTACATGTATCTTGATCAAAATATATGTGGACTACGAGAGAAACATTTAAAGGTCACTTTATACTTTTATTGGGTAAAGGGTCATTTGAATGCATTCATATCTGGGGTAATAAATCACATTATATTGTTAAAGGATTATTTTAATGTATCCAGGTTAGTTTATAGGTGTTGGTTGAGTGAATGTTGTCTCCATTTTCAAGTCTAGATCTGGATTTTCTAAGTACATTTGGATAGTTGTGATGATGAAACATTATTATTTTCTGAAGTATGATACACATTAAAATGGGTCTAAAGTATAGTATATCAATGTTATACCTTCATATCTATGGAACAATGATAGTGTGATGTAAAGTGTTAGAGCATACAAACGTTTGCTCGAAGTGAGAGAATGAGCAGGTTTTTACTTATAGTGCTCCTTTGAGAATGAGTTTACCTTTATGAAGTATGAATACATAAAAAAAAATCATTCAGAAAGCTTGGTTAGTCTGGTATTCAGCTAGAAGAACAAGTGAAACAGTGCGACTCGTGAACTTGAATGTATTTCAGGACTAAACTTTGGTTGCTGTATTTTATTTCTATCCCATCCACTCTCTCAACAACAGTACTCAGCAATGAAGTTATAGCTTTCAAAGATGCCTTTATATCTATAGTGTCTTCATTCCAAACAGGATTGTCACTGTTTTGTCTAAAGGTTAACACTCCAACAAGATGATATAGTTCTAGTTAGTTTTTTGTAGTCTAGAACTGGACTATCTGTTTGGAGATACATAAAGATAGCGGAGTATCTTCTTTTTATTAGCGTTCAGTAGTGTGTGTCTTCTTTTAGGCGTGTCTCCATAGAAAATTAGCTTGTCATTGCTTTTTTCATCACCTTCCATGACCTCCAGCTCACTTCCATCCTTGCTGTCAATATCCTCATCATTACCACATTCTGTTAGACATTCTTCACTATCTTCTATCGGCTGTAACAGTTTGTCCTCATCAAACTTTTCAGACCAACTGTAGAATACCCAAACACATATGAAAATTGATGTGATATACTAGAATTAAGCCAACTGACCTTATGCATAACGTATTTTTGGGAACTGCAAAACATTTTTTTGCACATGTTAATTGATACTGGCTATTTAACGGGATCTTCTTTTGACCTCATACGACAGAGGATGGATTCTTTTGTGCTACCGTCAAATATTGGTCACATTCCATATAATTTTTTCAAATATTCTTTTTATTTGTTGAATTTTTTACTCCACTAATTTATAACTTCATAACTATAATATAGAATTTAATATTGTTTAATGAAAGCCTGTGAAAGAGAGACAATACATCTGACTAGTAAAAGAAGGTTGAGAAAAATATTATGAAACAATAGAAGTATTACGTTCAATTGATGACACAATTTTGGCGTTGCTCCCACAATTTGTCTTTATCTCCTCATTCACAAATATTGTCATGTTGCCTACTTGTTGAAGAAAACAATATACCTAACTAATAAAGGGTTTGCATTCTTTATCTAATTGTGTTCAATGCCTCCTGGCAATAGCTATAGTCACTAATAACAACAAAACATTAACGGTTAAATTTTAATTAATAAACGTGTTTGCTCCGTTCAGGCCTGCATCACTGGGGCTCACATGATCACTCTTTTTGAGATATGATGTGTTTTTAGTTAATAGTGCCACATTTAAAATCAGAAGTCATTAGTGGTGTAAAATTCTTTATCAGTTACTGAATCACACGCTTCTATGTCAACACTCAGTAGTGACTATTCTGGTGAGTTTAAGATCATTAAGAGCTATCTACGTTATCTTAAAGAGACTAAACAATCGGGCACTTAGATGAGAGGACTATTGAGTTCGTTTGCTCTTTTCTATAGGAACTATGAAACAAGCATTATGTCCAAGAAGTATGTAAAGAAGCCGTGAGGACGATTGCAGTCCGTTATTTACTGTACAACCAACTTACCATGTTTAACTAGAATTGATTTGTTGTTCTAATATTCATATAATAAAATAGAATTTTTTGGTTTATCAACCAGTTTATAGTGATTTTTATGACATTTACAAATAACATAAGTGTAAAAAACACACCAAGATTTAGAGTTGCTCAAGAAACCAAATTGTCCAAGTAGCTAAATTTAAAATTTTTCCCAGAAAGAAACCTGTTTTTACATTCTAAATGCATTTCCAAATCAGTGCCTAAATCCATATTCCAGAGTGACCTGCTATAGTTGCAGCTGAGATTTAGCTTATCCTGCAAAATAGTACATGAATCAAATGCGACTTTCCATTGAAGCATTCAACGCTACTTAGTTACACGACACAGTAAGCTAAACTGATAAACCAAAACAATTCTATTTTATTATAATTATGAATATTAGAATATGTGATGTTTAGAAGATAACTCTTTAGAGCCTGCCCTAATGTTGCGTTGTCATAACCATTACTTTGAAGTACTTTGTATAGGTGTTTCTCTTTCTTTCTTCAAGTTTTCACTCTTATTAATTACTCTCCTAGCTCTCTGATACAAGCATCTCACTATTCCTCTTTACATGATTAGGATGATGAGACTTAAAGTCTGTGTCTGTGTGTGTAGGTTTTCTGCATGTACACAGTGGAAGTAAGCATACCACCACACACTCTCTCTCTCTTCTATCAGCAATCCAAACAGGTAGCTTACTATCTTCCTCTGATTCCATTGTGAATTTTATGGAAGGTCCTACGGAGTTTAACTGGTTCAACCAAAAAAAATTCACTACCCTTCTTAACTATGCAAAAAGTATCATAATATACAGGTTTAACTGGAACTGAGTTTAAAGCTTCTTGTTCAAAGAATTCCATGTACAAGTTGGCCACAACTGCAGAAATAGGAGAACCCATGGCTTCTCCATCTATTTGTTCATAACAGTTGTTGTTGTACCTAAAGTAAGTCGACCTAGACTTCCATCGTTCTGGAGCTTATCTCTGATCACAGATACAGCCTCGTCTATTGGAACATTGGGTGAACAGGGAAGACACATCTAAACTCACCATCATCTCGTCAGATCTCAAGCATTCACTATTACCTGTTTGCATAAAATGTGTGTTGAATTCTTTCTGTATGACTATGTCTTACCAAACAATGATGATATCATCATTTTAGAAATGAACTTTGATAAAATTGTAAGATGGTGATCCAATGCAGAGAGTGGGATTCCTAACTCATGTATCTTAGGGAGACCATAAAGAAGAGGTGGTCTACATCCAGTGGGTCTTAACCTGTTGTACAACATAGTAGGAATTTTACCTTTCCTTTCGACTTATTTTAGTTTCCTGAGTCTTAGTTTGATTCTGAACAAGTCTGTAAGTGCCTGATTGTATTAACTGGGTGAACATAGAATAGTATTCTTCCTTATTCATGAGGACTGTAGCTCTACCTTTATCAGCTGGAAGAATGGCAACAGTAGGTACAAAGCAACCAGATAATTTTCCTACACACAGTGATGCCTGAGGTACATGGGTGCACTGGTCAACAAATAGTATTCTTTAATGAGATGAGCAAAAATTGTGTTGACATAATTTATTCCCTATCATGTCTGACCTACAGTGTTTCCAAAGGATGCACCATATATCCATATCTCTTTTCATATATAGTTACAGCAAACATTGGATTACAATAGTTTCTATAAAATATAATTCACAATCCAATCCAATAGGTGAAGAATACATAACTAGTGTAAAAATTTCCAGCTAAATAAGTCAACACAATACAAAACATCAATAAAATGTATACTTTGCAACTAGTGCACATTTAACACAACTTTATCACAAAATGTGATTCTAATGGTTTACTTTATACTGTAGTTTGGCACACTACCTCTTGAATGTCTGAAGCTAAACTTGATAATTCAATATCCTCTAATAGTTCAATAAGACCTTCCCATGTGGTGGAATAATTATATGCTCCTTCTTCACTGCTGAGCCATAAACGCATGACTTCTTTGCAACTATCTTGTACTCTGTGGTAGTTGATTTCTATTTGTTGGGTGAGAGCAGGAGTGAATCCAAGTCGATAACTGGTGTCACTCCATTTGTGACTAAGTTCTGAGATTATTGGAATTTTTTGCTCCTTGTTATTAGAGTCAGTCCCCTTTAGAAGAACAAGATTGCTCATAGTAAAGGGATAATCTAAATTACATTGGAAGTAAAAATAGTGACAATACTGTTCAATTCAGTTTAGGCCTGGGAACAATCATTTATTTTATATCATACAAATAGATGTTCTGCAGCTCAGGGACAGCTACCCTTTTGCTTCTTAGCTACTGTTTGTTAATATTTAGTCTTAAATAACTTCATTATATGCGTTGTGGAAACTTTATAGTAAGTAATTACGTATTTGGTTAAAATTTCAGGGAAGACAAGTACCATTTTGTAATAGCAATAGTGCTATCTTATACATTGTGTATTATTTACAATGCTCATAACTTCGTTTATGCCTTCTCTTTCAGACTATGAGCCCGGTTGTCTGATTTTTGTAGCATTTTTCAATTTTTTTGTCATTTAAAGTCTTAGCAAACTAAAGAATTAATTTCATGAGAACATTTTATCAGATTACCTTTACCACTTGACCATTGCTGTTCTGCAGCATTGATCTTTGTACAGTCTTCTTCCACTTTAAATGCTGTAGAATAATAAGTTAAGTATGACAAAAATTCAATACACTTTGTCAGAGAACACCACCTTAGCATTTTTCAGACCAATAGATAGTTTTAACAGCAACTACACATAGCTATTAGAACATCAAAGACACTGTGGCAATGTATTTGCCAAAGTTATGCATTAACTCTCATAACACTTACATAAAATGTATTTTAATATTTAAATTATATTTAAACTACCCAACCTACATAGAATACAAAAATGTAATACAACTATTTGTAAAACTGAAGTGTGTTGAAAAGGTAATACCAAATAGGTTAGTCACATTTTTACAACACAAATACCTTTAGAAGTGGTGTCTGTAGTCACTGAATCATATTTTTCCTAAATATATATAGTACATTATTTGTAACACTGAGTTGATTAAAGTTATGGACATACCTCATCAAACCAAACTGTCTGTCCTGAATCTATAAGTGGAATTATTTTAAGAGGATCCTTCAGACACTCCATTTTATAAGAGGTTTCGTCTTCCAGTATACATAAATGGAGTGGAGCTTTGTTGAACAGTTTCAATACAGAATCCCATAAATGGTCTGTACATGCGAATCCATATTGAAGTCTTGCATTGTGGTACTTGAGATTATGATTGACTTCAGTTAACATAGAAGTGATAGTATTTCTGATGTGTGCACAGACTACAGAAGTCTGTGTTCTTGGACGAGATTCTCTGTAGAGTACCACTTTAATATATGTGGCATAGCTAATGATAGTAACTGTGTCCTTGTCCTTTCCTACAAAAAAATCAACCTTGTTACGACAAAGTCTGTTTTCTTTGATAGTCCAATTTAATTTTGTGTTTGAAACCAGGCCTATAATAAGAGAAGAGAAGATTCCTAATGGTAAGTAGCCGCACTTGTATCGATACATGAGAGGAGCCACATCTGCAGAAATAGGAACCTTTTGGAGCTCATCTTTTGTAGCACTTCTCAGAATACTAGGCATAAAGTAAGTAATTTCTTCTCTATCTTTTGTTAGTGGAAGAGGAGCTAAGATATTGTGGTGCTCAAAAAGTGTTACTATCATTTCCATAGAAATTAAATCATCAAGTTTGTTTTCAGTGGCCTTCTTTAAATCAGATATAGTAAATTGGGCATATTTCTTAAAGTTATCTGCAGCATATGGCCCTACTTTATTAAATGTGAATGTGTTTAGTACCAAATATGTTGCAGCATCAAATACCACCTACAACATAACATTATAAGTAAATGGCATATAAAACACATAGCTTTGAATTATCTTCTGAGCATATTATGCCATCTAAACAATGTCCTGTTATTAAATCACACTACATAGATAAATCACATACAAACTTTCTCAGGGGTGCTGGATAGGGTGTGGCCAACCAGCCATGGCTTCATCCATATTTTAACAAAAAGAAGGCAAGTCTATTAATGTTTTAATCTTTCACCAGATCTCGAGGTCGTTGTTGAACTTGGATGGACAAAATCAAGCTGTAAGAATGACTGGCTGGGATTAAATAGCTAACATCGAGCCTTTCGAAAGATTTTTAGAAAGCTCCTGACAAGCCTGATCTGTTGTTTACTATTTCAAAGTGATCTTTTGGGAAAACTAACGTAGTTCAGAGGTCTTTCCTGCACTATTGGCTTGCAAAATGACTTAATTGTTTGGTGTGATTACAGTGGCATTTGAATTACTGGATACTCAGAGCATAGACTAAAAATATTTGGTTCTTTCGATAAAAAACACTTCTATATGGTTTATATTAATCATACTCATTACTTGGACAGATGAATGGGTATCGTTAAGTTGGTGTGGTTATAATGGCTCCACCAATTCGATCTGGCTTCCAACTCTCCTCTGTATATTGTGATTATGAAAGTGACGAAATATAAGATGCTGATGTAGAATAAACAGTAGCATATTTCCATGGCTACCTTATGTAAAGGCAGTCTTATTAATGTAATGACTATGCTGTGTTACATGGAATGCTTGTGGAAAAATCAGGGGAGTGGAAAGCATGATAGTATTGGTGCGGCCACAATAACCACACTCACTTAGTAACACCCACTGATTTGTCCAAGTAATGAGTTAGACTAATAGAAAAGACAATACAGTGGTTCCTTTTTATCAAATGAAGGAACAATTTTTAGTTCATGTTCTGTGTATTCTAGTGCCACTGAATTCACACCAAATAATTCATTTTTTATAAATAATCATTGTCCATGTCAAATTAATATTATGTTAAATTATAATTATAGCTGTTATGTAGAATGTAATTTTATTGTATATTTAATATAGCTACTTGGACATTATGAAGAAAACAACTATTGTATTGACAAAAAAAAACTTTAATAACTTGAATTTATTCATAATATGCTAGAACTCACAAATGCCTGCCGTTTATTTTCTTCAAGTATGGAAAAACTACTAGTAGTGCATGCAAAAAATATAAGCAAACAATTCAAAGATCTCTGAACCACATTTCATTTTAAAAAAGATCACCTTGGAATAGCAAGTGAAGGATCAGAGTAGTTCGGATTTTCCTAAAAAATCTCCCAAAGGCTCAATATTAGCTATTTAATCCTGGTGGAAGTCATTCGACTGCTCGATTTCGACTCTTCAATTTCAACCGCTCAATTTCAGTTGCCCAAGTATGCGACAATGACCACCACGAGATCGATATCAGGTAATAAGTAAAAAAAATTAATTGGCACGCCCATTTTTTGTTAAAATATTGGTGCAGCTATGGGTGCTCGGCCGTACCCGCTACGACGCCACTGACAATATTACTCACCTTAATGTCACAAATGATTAAGTTTTCAAATCCTTTCACTTTGGGATAGTAGAGTAATGAACCAACCCGATAATGAAGAAACCACAGAACCTTATGCAAATCTGTGTCACCAATTCCTAGATTTCCAGCAATTACTTTGCATTCATCCATTGCTATCGTGCGTTTGTTTTTGGATCGCAACACAATGTTAAATATCAACCACGTGCAAGGAATATGTACTTTACCAAAGTGTTTCTTAATACAGTTTTCAAACTTGGTTTTTGTGGTATTGATTTCTTCTTTAGTACCGCTCCTGTTGTCCACTGGTAAAGTTATATAATCTTCATTAGCATATTCGATTATACCTTTGCGAAAAAATTCAGTCTGCTCGATTTTTTTACGGAGCTGTTTGTCTCTTTGCACGTATTGCCTTTCTGAAACTTTATCTTTAAATGTTCCAACAAACATAGCTTTAGAAGAACAACAATTATCACTATTGTGATTTAAATGAGAGCTTTGTACTGCTGATATATTTTCCTCACTTGTAGCTTCCATACAAGCTATGCTAGCTAATGTTTGAAATATAACTTCCTCTAAAGTTACTATGGAATTTTCTTTGTTGGTAGACACTCCTTCTTCATTGGTGGCATATATTTTGTACACCTTATCTAAGGGATCTGTCAGCCTGCTGAAAATAAGATTTAATGATGGCCCCATCAAGATTCGAGACATTAGATCTAAAAACTCGGTCTGTCCTCCGTGGTCAGTAGTAATCAAATATATGACATCTTCAAGTAAGCATGGTACCCTTTCTGAATCTTCAATGGCGGTTGCATCTTCATATGTAGGATAAACTTCAGCAATACTTGTAAAAGCGTTGTCTTCTTTCATTTCTACTGTTTCAGTTATATCTTGCAAACTTTCAGCTTCATTTGATGATGGCATTTCTTTCACAACAAGGTCACTTGATGCATGTATTTCTACATTCTCCAATGATAATTTATTAGTACTTGGATCTTTATTTTCTGATGACTGGAATGATTTGACTTGAAAAGAGGATGTTATATCTGTAGCAATAATATTAATACAATTTGAAACTCACTTGTTGTCAGAACTAAATGTTCTATTTATGCAGTTAATTATAATGTTTACAATCGTTAAAGAACTTCTTCTTGAAGCCTTACTCAAGAATTTATATAGGGTCTACGTTTTTCTAGTCATTGTACAAAAAAATTATTATACTTGGATTTGGTTTATTAACAGTTAATTTTATCGGTTGTTTACTGTGAAAATACAACTCTGTAATTGTCTATAAATTCTGCCACATTAACAATTATTATTTAGACCCATATATGTTAAATTTAGCAACAGAAGTATATCTTATCCAAGTATGACTTATGCATTTCTGACCTTACCATTTATAGATTGATAAATTATACCATTGAGAAAAGTAGTCTCCCCTACTAGATTTTTCTCATTCCATTGTCCTTTATTCACAAATCCAACAGATTTTTTAATGCTCTGAATGAAGAGTTGTTTTCTGTCTGCTACTCCAGTACTTGGTAGTTCATGGTCCATTTTAGCTTCAATAAAGTTAATAAATTCTCCAAGTAGTCGACGTAGAGTGGAACTTTTTCCTGAACGAGGTAAGCCAACAAAATTTAAGCGTCCTACAAAAATATCTACACAAGCTTGATTCTTTATGGCTTCTTCACAGGCTATTTCAATTTCTTTTTCTGTAACTACAAAGATTACAAATTATAATATTAATAACATCCTATACATTATCTATTCATGAGATCCCATTGCTGTATTGTAACTAGGTGTACTAGCTTGGTAAGTTTGCACTATTTTTTTGCCTTTATGTATATATAATGTGCATACTATTTGACTAAGGGTATAGATACTTTTTAGTTTTAGTTTAAAAGTATAGCTTGTCTTGTTGTTAATTATATGATCATGGGCTTTACATTAAAGATGTTTGCTACAGTTACAATGAGATACAATTGTTTATGAGTTTTCCCTGTTCTTGTTATGTTTTGTTCTCCATTTACTTTTTCTCACTTCCACAGTGAATATTTTAAGCCAATGATTTAATGTCTCTGGATCTTGATAATCTATAACATCTATCTGACACTTTTGTTAGGGTGTGGGATGTGGCTTTCCATCCAAGTGTAACAACCCATTTAGCATTCTTAGGAATGCTCTTTAGATACAGCGTTCTTATTTCTTCTTCAGAGCTAAGATAAGTCAGTTTAGGGGGCCCAGCAGCATGGACATACCTTACCACCTTCAAAATGACTTAAAGTCATATATGGCGAAGGATATTCAGAGCCTTCAGTTTCCTAAGCAATATCAACAATATTCTCACTGAAATAGTCGCTTGACACAGCCTTTTCTGTGAAAATGCTGGTAAACTAAGTTGTGTAAACAGGATCTGAAATAGTTAGGGTGTGTGCATAGCTACTGGTAAATTTAGTGCACACAAGCCCGAGGGCCATAGGTCCCAGGAGTTGAAATATAATCGTTCAAGAGTTATTCCCTGTTCTTGTTGTGTTATATGTAGGGACATTATTGTTCTCCATTCACTTTCACAGTGAATATTTTAAGCCAATGATTTAATGTCTCTGGATCTTGATGATCAATAATCTCTATCTGACACTTTAGCTAGGGTGTAAGATGTGGCTTTTTATCTAAAAGTAACAACTCATTTAGTATTCTTAGGAATGTTCTTTAGAGACAGCATTCGTATTTCTTCAAAGCTAAGTCAATTTGGGGGGACCAGCGGCATGGAGTTATTTTACCACCTTCAAAATGACTTAAACTAGAGTCATGCGCTTTGAGCGATATCCACAATATTCTCACTAAAAAAGTTGCCTGACACGGCCATCTCTGCGAAAATGCTGGTAAACATTATTATATTGGTGCATGTTTTTATTATTCTGTTGTTTGTGTATTATAAATACACTGTATAACACATTATAATACATATAAAGTTAGCATGCGGTAACTACTAAAGACTTTGAAGTTTTGTTTCTTTGGCAAAAAAAGATGAATAATCAACTGGATATGCGTCTGATTCAATTATAACATAGAACATTTTGTTGATAAATCTCATGGCAAAGTCAAATATATAGTAATTTAAAAAAGTCAATGAAAAATGATAATTAGACTGAAACTTTCGGGGTCTGGAAAAAAGTATATGAAAAATGTGAAGCAATCTTAGTTGTCGCAGGGGAATCGAACCCAGGACCACTGGCTTTAGCCACCAGTGGTTTAACCACTGACACGACTTCCAAAACCATCACATTTTACATTTATACTGTTGAGTAGTACCACTTGCTGCAGACTCGTACTCAACAGACCAACAATTAAGTGCCATCAGAACACCTTTCGGTGTCAACTGGAAACACCTCCCCATCCAGAGAGGAGCCATTATTTAATTAAAAAGCACTTATCTTATTCTAGCAGTAATACTTTAATATGGTGTGGTAACATTTTTACTGTAGTTTAAGTGCAGAAGAAGCAAACATCAAATAATCCACTCACTTGATTCACTTGCTTCACCTGTACACCTATAACATCACTCAGAATCAAAAATATTTCATTATGTTTCAAAGATCAAACTGAGGTATAATGTATAGTTATAAATGTATTATTCTACATTTATAATGCCTGATACATTAAATCATGTCGACAATTTGTAATTATAATATATTACCTTTTAGTAGTTTCTTTGCTATTAGTCTATCATTATTTCTCAACTCTGAAGAATGTACAATTTCAGATACTTTCCATTTAGTGGAGGAGGGTACTTTTTCTATAATATAAAATGTAATTATGCCTTAGTTATATTTCATTCTACAAATTTAATAAAGAATTCTAGGCATTAAAGTGAACTAATTATTTATTAGTTATAGATATCACTTCTCTATAGCACTGTACATTCTATTTCCACATTCCAAAGTAATAAAAAACTCAAATTAACAATGCAATTGAACTTCTCTATAGCACTATTTCCACATGTATAATGTATAGTTATAAATGTATTATTCTAGTTCCACCTGTTATACATTAAATCATGTCAACAACTTGTAATTATAATATTACACTTTAGTAGTTTCTTTGCTATTAGTCTATCTTTATTTCTCAACTTTGAATAATTTATAATTTCAGATTCATTCCATATAGTGATGGTGGCTACTTTTTCTATAATATTAAATGTAATTATGCCTGAGTTAAATTTTATTCTATAAATTGAATAAAAAATGTTAGGCATAAAAGTGAACTAATTATTTATTAGTTATAGCTATCACTTCTCTATAGCACCATACATTCTATTTCCACATTCCAAACTCAAAAGAATATTCAAATGACTAATCCAATAAATTAGATCTAAACATTACATGTTAGAATGAAAAGTTATAAACTTGTCACAGTTTAAGCTTCTCATGTTAACAGCAGTAAAAATAATGTATTAGGCTAGAAATTATTCAACTGTGTGGAATAATAAATAAAGTAACACAAGTAAATTATGTGAATTATTTTCTCATGCACTGAAATGATTCAGTGAATAAAATAACACATGCCATCAGACTATAGTACGAAAATATTAATTAAAAAATCATGTATTTGTAGCTGATATTTTGTTTGATGATTGACAGTACCTTGCTTGATTTCCATAAAAGTGTAAATAACATGTTTGCTTTTTTTACAAAGTTTTGTGAGTGGGAGACATAACGAGTTGTGGTCTTAAATTGTAAAGATATTAATAGATTGCCTTTTCTTGAGAACTGTTACAGTCAAGTATGCTTCAACAAATGTTACTACCCAATTATATAACATCAGCTATTTTTTCTAATTTGGTAACATGAACTCATCAAAAATATGTAAAATATAATGAAATATGAGAATGAAATTGTATATTCTTTATGTAATGACCAAAATATTTTATTAGTCTAATCAATATTCTGCTGGAACACAATAAAGGCTAAATTACAATTAGACAATGTTTATAAAACAAAACTTCAAATATATCAACATACTTCAGCTAAAAAGTAAATTATTTTATAAAAATCAGTAAACTCACCAATTCTTAATATTGTAGTGTCTGAGAGGCGACAATTGTGTCGATCATATCCTCCAAATAGAACTACTTCAGTGAGTTCAGAAGAAATAACAAAAGCAGCTGCACAGTGACAATTTCTAGGCTGTGGTAATTTGGCTATCTGAAGTGGCAAATATTGAACAAATGAATGAATAGTAAATGTTTGAACTTATTTGTTTAGTATAGTTAAAATTGCACTTCATTAACATAATGCTGATTAAGATTAATCATTATTACTAATGAGACATTTACTGATTTACAACCATATGTTAAATTAGATAGTGGTCTAAAATAGACAACACATTGAATTTTCCTAACATGGTAGGAGCAGATGTAGTTATAATTTCTGTTGATTCGGTTGGTCTTATTAGTTGACCATACAGGGAACTAAAATGCTGTCTCTGTTGACCAATTTGGAGAACCAATGGCAATCAAGATAGGCAATGAGTAGCATTACACTGTCTTCAGAATTGTTAAATATATGTCATATGTAGTTTGTAGCTGAATAATAAATAAAAGTGTGTAATCCTAGACAAGAAGCCTTTAGTGACAGCAGGAAAATATAAGCAACATATTAGTAATTCTTTGAGGAACCCTCTTAAAGTAGACCTGTCTGCATGTGTTTCGTTTCAACTCTGAAGGATATATAAACAGTCCTAAAGCTCTACAGTTAATTATTAAACAAATATAGCTATTATTACACATTTTAATTTCTTGCATGAGAACATCACTCATTAACCTACTGTCTACAACACACTATACAAGAACTCTGACTAAGTCATAAATTAATTTAAGCAGAAGTAGCACAATTGAAATTTTGCAGTGTCTGAACTGAAAAATACAATCAGAAAACAGTTCTACTATGTAATACACTTACTTTATAGTCAGTAGTTCATCTGCATCCATTTGGAATTATTGCAATGTAGCTATCTAGCCTCAACTTTGATCAGGATATCTTTTTACATAACAAGGAATTCTATACTATAATATAATACCTGAAAAAATTATTGGAACAGATCAATTTCATTGTGACCATTTTTTATTTTCACAATTTCCCAGAGTTTCCCAAAGTTGCCAAATTGGCAATCATTTATCAGTAAAAATACTTCATAGGACTCCAGATTACTCTGTGTATTATGCCAACAGGACTACTCACTAGACTATCGGTGCCTTCCATCCAGTTCTACACATGTCTTCAACATGGAGCTACTGGAATTTTTTGAGGACGTTTTACTGTGTATTTTTGACAACAGAACATGAAGTCTTAAGATAGTTGAATGCGAAGTTTTCTCGTAGTTTTGTACAACTCAGCTAGTCACTTGTTTCTATCTTGCACTTCTAAAGTATCACTCAATATGATTTTCAAGCAATATGTACTAGCTAATACATACTTGCGAAGTGCAATTCACCATCTGGTAGCTTATGAAGCTTACTTGCTGCATAGAAACTCTAGATTATTGTTCTGGATAAGCTTTGCTGGTTATTTTTCTGTTCTCCCTTGCACATAAGACTTTATTGTTAACTAGATAAACCTAACAATTATAAGCTTGAAGAGACAGATATTAAAATATGATGGTTGAGGTTGAGCAGCATAGGATATGTATTCCTCAAACGATAAAAAATCAGACATGATTGTTTTGCTTTAGATAGCTCTAATGTTGACTGTTGTCGACATTTTCTCATTCATTACTTCTATAGCTCTTTAACATTATCTGATATGTATCCTCACATGTATGTATGCAGTGCTCTCTTGTTTTCATCAAAGTTTTTAGGCTACATTGGGCAGGTTTTGAATGTAGAAGCAAGACCCACTGATAGTAAATTTTTATTTCAGTATAATGTTATAGAGTATTTATAATGCTACAGAAGGATCACAGCTATCTGTGTGGAAGACACAGCCATTATTCTAAATCCATTTTAGGAGATCTCAAGAAACACTTTTATCACGAGCTTCCGGAAAGTTTCTCAGACAACAAACTTATATTGTTAGAAAGAAGAAGAGCTACTCTATCCAGACAGTGTTGTTGTTAAATATTGTACATGGAATGTACTCATGTAGTACTTCATGTATGTGCATTAAATGTATTGTTTTTGAACTGCTGGATTGTGGACTGAACAAACTAATTTGATTTCATGCATGAAATTGTGTAATAATTATAAATAGATTAGACAAACTGCTTAATATGCTTAATTAGATCTATGAAAAGTATAACTTAACTTAAACTATTGATTAGTTCTAAAAATAGAATTAACTGAAACAGTCAAAGTTCTTTACAGGTGAACTTTTAGCCACCAATTATCAGGGAATTGTACATAATCCAATAATAATAATTATTAAGAACTATTAAAGTAATTTTAGTTCAAACAATAAACACTATTTTGTATTTTATAATAATTATTCCTTATGTGCATCAGTTAAGTTTATTTACTTCTACATAGCTATTATTATTTGAGCTATACTATAGTATGATCTTACCTGTTGCCAACTCTGTGCTCGTACATCAAGACACCAAACATCACTTAAAGCCTTGCCATCATCTCCACAAGCTACTAACAACTGTGGATTGTTGTTGTTATAATCAAGACAAACAGTGGCATGATGACTTCTTGGAGATGGTTGCGGTGCTCCATGTACAAGTTTTGTAAAACACTATTAGTACGAGAATATAATGTACAATCAAACAAATACTTTACAATATATAATATTAGAAAACTGAAACACTTCTTCATGCCTAATCAAATATAATAACAATATCCAAAAGTATCAGCTGCATTTTAATAGTCTATTAATTATGTTAGTAACATGTACTGTGTTTTGCTGCCACCTGAGTAAGTACAATCGCAGTATATACAGTGCTTAGAAGATATTTTTATTTCTCGTAGTTTTACTAACTAAAGTAATCAAGCAGTCTATGCTTGAATTGATCTGCCTGAATAGAAAAAAAATAATGTGCAGTAATTATGATAAGAATGTGCAATGATATAAAATACGACAAAATGAACAATAATCACAATACATCCGTTATACATTTCTGGTTTCATGGCGACGTGTGTATGTTGCTGTCAGGATAGTTTCCTGACAACATGCATCATATATTTGCTATAAATATGTAAGCATAAAAATAAAAGTGAACACAAACATTAGTAATCACTTTAAAACATCAGACATATTTGAGTCAGGAAACTTTGTGTCTTAATAGGATCATTGAAGTGTTCCATTGATATATTTAAAAAAATAATAATTGTTATTCCACCCTAGATATCTTCACAATGATATGTTTAGGTACACGACCTGTGAAATAACTCATGATATGTGACCGTCTACAGGAAGACCTGGCACAACGCGGCACCCTTCGAATTTTTTTTTTGCACTTACAGAGTTGTCGGCATCCAGATATTAAGCTCTCCAAGTTTTATCGTCGTAGCTTAAGTCGTTATCACTGTAATAGACCTAACCGTTCCCTTCCGTCGACTTGAAACAATACATTTTTAAGAAATCGATTGATCTTTTCTCGATATTTACGCACGCCGCGTTGTGCCCGGTTTTCCTGTAGATGGTCACATATTTCACCATGTTGCTGTACTGCCAGGCTTATTACCCATGTAATTATAGCAACTGGCTGAACTTGTCAATTTTCTTGGTTTTTTAAGCTACCTTCCTTTTGTATAGCTACTCAACCAATGTTAGAGCAGCTGCTAAAGGAGAAGGTGGGGCTACTAACTACAGTAGTGAAGATATCTAGTGTGGAATAAATCACATATTACACTCAGCAGAGTGATATGGTTTGATAATTCATTCCCTCTGGCTCTTGAAAATACATTAGCCAGGTCATGAAATATTTCACCATATCATACTCTGACTCATGTAATAAGTACTGTATACTAGAAAAATAGTTGTTAGAGCCCAAGTACAACAAATATCCTCTGCAAGTGCAGCTGCCTAGATACCTTTATAAAAATGCCACTACATGTCTTTGTACTTTGTAAAGTGTACTCCCTCCCTCCCTGTTTTTTTATTCTTTTGCTGCTTAGAAATGGCCAGTTGCAACTTACTAGTCTCTTCAATGAGAACTCATCCAGGTCAATAAGAATTTATACACAGAATTATAAAAAATATTTGCTTTTTTATTTAGTTTCGTATAGAAAGTTTTAATAAATGGACACTCCACTAAATTACTTGTTATTTTAAATAAGTGGCAGATTTGCCTTAGTTCCTATGTTCCATGAAATCCCCTCCATCTTAACAAACTCACTAGATAGAAACTTGCAATAAAGGAATAAAAGTACTTACATAAATAGTTTACATTGTACGTATGTAATGGCAGATGAATGCTATCATTTGTAGTTTATTGCTTAATTTCTGCACATATACATCTTGACTAACCTCATATTATCAATACAATTACAATGATCGAGATATCACATCAATTCTTACCATCTGTGCCAAGTCTATGAGGTAAGTGTCATTGAGGTCACTAGTATCATCCCATCCACCAAACAAGACTGCATGTGTAGGACTAATGCAGGTGACTGTAAAACCAAATCTAGGAGAAGGTCTACATCCAGTGATCAAGGGAGAAGACCATGTACCTAAATAAAAATAGCAATGTAATTATATATTTCTTAAGTTATTTTAAGATATCTATTTTATGAAGACTTCAAATGTCATTTACATAAATTTAAAGCTGCTTTATATGCAGCAATTATTATACAAGTTATAATTCAAAAGTATCGTATCTATTGTTAGTAGTAATTTACCAATGACCAAGTTTTTGGTTGATATTATTGGATAAGAATGACTTACATTATGTTATTTGAGACACTTAATTTATGAGTTGGTAATGGTTGTATTTGCAGTGTTTAAGTTTCATGGTTACATGCCTCATATATAGCCAAAAATTATTAATCTTAATTACTTCAAAGACTGTATCTGATATGTTTATAATAATTCACAAACATAAATTAAGTATTTCGCTGTGCGTTTTATAAAAAATTTGTTTCAAACTAATACAACATTTTAAACTATTTACTTTTTGAGGAAATGTATTCTCAAACACCTCAGCACTTACGCATCTACTAAATGTATGTCCACTTTTAACAAATTTGCTCTATTACTATTGATAGACACAGTCACATATAAATTGCTTTATTATTACTATTTACACAGAGCAAGTAATACTTAGTAGTGCCCATTGTGTGAATAAATAGTAAATGAGTCATCCTAGAAGCAATACTAAACACAACAATGCATAATTGGCATGTTTAAACTAATGACATTCCATTCTATCACTACAAATAAATTCATACATAAACCAAATTCCTTAGTTCAAAAATCACTAATACATACTCAATATAATCATAACCTGAGATAGAAATTAATCTAGTTTCTATTTATGTTGGAAAGAAATGATTGAAAAGTCATTAAAATTCATTGCTAAAGACAGATATTAGCTCTGTAACTTTGAATTTTTCATGATAAATGTTTACAATGTAAAAGGGTAATAGTTCCACTATGTCTGAAACCATTAAATTTTATTCACATCTACATGACAAAATTAAGTATAGCACAAATGTATAAAACCATTGTGTTATAATTATTCCATGATAATTTCGATAATAGTTTACATTAAATCTGCAAATAACTCTAAAGAATTATATCTGTAATACTTTATTAATATACACTGTATTCTAATAATAATGTATAAAATAAATCGTGACAAATAAATTGAAATACAATTTGTGACTTGCCTTGGGAAATATGGTACTTATGAATCTCATTTGTGTAGCCACGACCATCTTGATAATCTTTATTCTTAGAAAATTGTGATCCAGACTGCAGTTCACCTGATGGTATGCCATAGCCTCCAATCACGATTAACGAATCATTACAATATATCATGTGACAAGCAGATTTCCTCATGGGTCCACTATCATGTTGTGGCGAGAGTTGCTTCCATGTCATAGATCTGGTGTCTAGCTGATGCAGTGAAGCATGGTATGATGTACCATCATGACCACCAAACAAGTAGAGAATATGACCTGAATAAGATGTTGCATATTCATATATTCCAGGAGGTGGAGTACCAGTTGTTGGAAGTTCTTTCCAGTATTCTGTAGAGCACTCATAGATTTGAATTACGGTTCTCAGTTGTCTTTTATTCTCATCAAAGTTATCAACATGACCTCCATACAGGTACAGTTGTTCAGAACTTGCCGAGGCATCAGCATATGCTCGAGGTGAAGGTTCATAGCTACTGAGAGGCTGATCTACGATAAAATTATAGTGTAAATTGTACAAATAAAATATAATTTTACAAATATACAAAGTAATTATTTCACTGCAGAATTAATGTAAAGGTGCAATATATGTTCTACTGTTATGTTAATTTACTGAAATATATTTTTATTAATTGGAATGGTTACTTATGTAATTTTGATTTGTTTAAAATGTTTCAAATTTACTTTCAAAGTCATGACTTCTCCTGTACTTGGATATTCCAATAAATATTTTAGTTAGTATTTAGCTGATGTTGGTAGTGAGCTGTTTTATAAATTATATGACAGTGTATATACCATAATGGAAAATATTGTTTAACTGCCAATTCTTCATTCATCTCAGGCAGCTGCTAACATTAAAGTCCAAAAGCAGCTGTCAACATAATGATCTTAAGTGGAATATACTTGTACTCATAATGAATGCAATGCTAAAAAATAATTGTATGTAATTCATTAAAAACGAATAATAATAAACACACATCAAGTTAATAATGCTTCAGATAGGTTGTTGGAAAAAATTAAGGGAATATGGTTTGCATATTAATAAGTAAAATAATAGTTAATGATTAATATCTTATTGTTTAACTGAATTTAGTCAGAAATACGTATAACAGATTTAAATATTTTTTAATTCAGTATTGTTTAAAAAGCCTGTGAAAGTAAGACAATACATCTAATGAGTAACAGAAGGCTGAGAAAAAAATAAAAAAGTAAAAAATTAGTGGAGTAAAAAAATTCAACAAATAAAATCTTTGAAAAAAAAGAATTTTCATTTGTCTGTTGAGAGTGAGACTGTAGTATAGCAGTACACTTTAACTAAATACAGAATTAGAGTGTTTGTTTGTTAACTGGTTGTCAGCCCAGTGGTAGAGCACTTGTGTCAAGCAAGCGGTCCTTGTTTCCATTCCTGGTGGCGGACAAATATTTTAAATTCTATATTGTTAAAAACCCAGTGAAAATGAGAGAATACTGCTATTTTTTTTATTATATTTCAATTGAAATATAATAAAGAAAAACAGAAACGTATCTTCACCTAATACATTGATTGCCTTACAAGTGGCTGTAGTTATGGTTGACTCCATTTTAACATCACACTGGATACAGGTTAATTTACCTTTATTATAGGGGCCAGGATTGGCTTCTACATCTCCACATTGTAATAATAGTTTCAGTTTTAGTGAAGTAGTTCTGGAATGAATCTCTTTTAAGATATTTATTGAACCATTCCAAATTAACCAGATCAATGGTAGAAATAGCAACTCTACTTTATTATTTGTCTTTCGTGGCTTTATTACAGTACAGAGTTTGAAATATTGAGTTTTAGTTTTCCTTCTGAAAATCCAGATTATTGTGATGGCTATTAACAGATATTGAGTGTTAGAGAAACATTGAGGTTGATTGATATATGAACAACGAGTCTCCCAGAGCGTGGATCTGTATAGTCTTCTGTTGCTACTTTTCCAGTGTGGAGCTGGATAACGATTGCGACCCATTGCAGAAGCTTTAGATAAAATACACAAATTACAATAAAAACTTGCCAATTTTAGATAAATAATTAATTACGTCAACATTATTCTAACAATGGCAAAATTATTATTAAAAATTCAATATTCAGATTATGTTGATAACATTTATTTAATAGTATCTTTGAAGCTATCACCAGTGCAGTAATTGGATTAATTTATAATTTAATTCAATGAACAGTTTGATTAACAATGTTCCTAATGTAAAAAATACCTTTCAGAAATAGTTTTTATTGACTACAATCATTGTATCATCCTAGCCAAGCACAAGCAGCTGCTACCCTCAAAGTTCAGAAGCAGCTGTCAAAACTAATAATTGCTGAGGTCAACCTCAAGACAATTGCTGCTATAAAATAATTGGTTACTATTTCATTATAAGTATTTATGTAATAGTTAGAGCATAAGCGCTTGGGTACTGGTGCATTTAGTGCACCAAATCTACCAGTACCTAAGCGCATGCTCTAACTATTTTAGATCCCGTTTACCCAACCCTGCCCAGTTTCCACTAGCAACTTTGTTTATCAGCATTTTCGGTGTCAAGTGAATTCAAGTGAATTCTTCCGAGTTTCCGGCCCAAAATTAAAATTCAATTAAAATTCAATTGAAGTGGGGCCAGAAAGTTTACTTTAGCAAGTTTACTTTAGCATTGTAGCTGCCAGCTGTTATCTCCAGATCTAACTCTACCAGGGCAGCTCCCAGTAAGCAGTAAAGCAGCTAGCTGTGGTAAATTCCTGTGGTATGAGAGCGGCAGGAGAGTTATATGGTGGTAGGGCTGGTCCCTATAGGTGGATATGAGAGAGTAGTAGACCCTCCCATATCCGGCCTTACATAACCTGCTCCCTGCTTTATCCAGCCTATTCTATTAAACTAAAACTCAAAAATAGCAATACCCCAAGCGTGGTTAGTATGCACAGTTCATATACCTAAAGGCAAAAAATAGTGCACACTTACCAAGTTAGTACACCTAGTAACAATATAGCAACGGGTTCTAAGAATTCCTTAACTAGTGATGTGCTTGAGCACAAATGGCGAGCGAGCCTAAAGACTATACTATTTTTATATGAATGATTCTGACTTCTAACACTGAAGCTACTGAAAATAAGGTCCAGTTTTTTAATTTCGCATACACGGTAAAGGGATTTCAGTGCCATGGTAACAACTCTCTGCAACTGCTTGAATTGAAGCATAAAACAATACACGTTATTTAAAAGTTTTCTTTGTGATATTCTTTAGCTAAGTAGTGGTTGTAACACACAATGCTTTGACACAACTGGACATGCACCTACACAGACTTACCTTCGCAGTAGTCTAGTGGACAATGTATTTTCAAGTAAATACTGTTGCGCACGGCTTATAACCATGACAAAGAGCGCATTGACTTACCACCGCCACTAACTCGAATAGAAATGGAAGTCCCTTAAGTTTTCAAGTTTTAACTGCACCCGCAAAAGAATTCAAAACGGTAAACAATTCAATTTCTAGGGTGATACGGGTACTGATCGATAAACCAGAGGATTCTGTTTAGTGCAATTTGGGACGGGGTTGACCACATAACGAACACAAAAACGCGAGGGTCAAAGTACAAAATGACATACATACGTCCATACATATATACAAATAAATAAATAAACATCCCCGATTTTTTTCATTTTTACCCCTGTAAGTGTCTCGCTCGCTACGCTCGCTCACCAATAATCCTCTTATCAAATACTGTACATGCAATCAATAGAATATTGATATTTATTTTAACTCATAAAATAAGGAATACCAATAGGTTAAAACATTCTGATGTATTTGTTGAAATGTACATACTCCACATAGCTTGTAATTTATTGACGTTAATCAATTGAATATTTGGATAAGTTTCTAACAGATTTATAAGCACTAGCTTACAATTATTATTAAATATTAGGTGGCACAATCAAGAGGACACCGTAAGTGATGCAAATTAAATAAAATATGCACTTAGTAGAGGGAAGAGAGGAGTGAGTAGCGTGGATGCAAATTAATAAAACTATTCATTTTAGAGGGGAGAGAGGAGTGAGTAGGTGGACACAAGTTAATTAAAGCAAGGGGATGGGAGGAGTGAGTAGGTGGATGCAGTAATTTAAAAAGAAAGGGATGGGGGTGTGAGTAGGTGGATGCAAGTTAATTAAAGCAGGGGGATAGGAAGAGTGAGTAGGTGGATGCAAGTTAATTAAAGCAGAGGGGGATGGGAGGAGTGAGTAGGTGGATGCAAGTTAATTAAAGCAGAGGGGGATGGGAGGAGTGAGTAGGTGGATGCAAGTTAATTAAAGCAGAGGGGGATGGGAGGAGTGAGTAGGTGGACACAAGTTAATTAAAGCAGAGGGGGATGGGAGGAGTGAGTAGGTGGATGCAAGTTAATTAAAGCAGAGGGGGATGGGAGGAGTGAGTAGGTGGATGCAAGTTAATTAAAGCAGAGGGGGATGGGAGGAGTGAGTAGGTGGATGCAAGTTAATTAAAACTTGATGCCCAAATGCTGCTGCTATAGATTTAACTAGGCAATTCATCAAATATAACAGGTCATGATTTAAATATTCAAATAGTAGATGGTGGAGAGGAGTGAGTAGGTGGATGCAAGTTAATTGAATATTTATTTAGTAGAAGAAAGGAGAGAAGTGAGTAGGTTTCCGTTTATTGAAGTTTGGGACGGGTCGAATAACGAGCTAACACAAAAATACGAGACTGTCAAAGTACAAAATGACATACGTACGTCCAAACATATATAAACAAACAAACATCCCCAATCTTAACTTGTGTTACCGCTGTAAGTGTCTCGCTCATTACGCTCGTTCGCCAATAAATCATACTTTCTATGCAATTGTGATAGAGTAAATATTGTTATCAATGTCAAAAATTTTGCCTTAAGCAAATATTATGAGTTTAATCTGTAGATAAGTAATTTCCTGCATACTTTGCATTTATATTGTTAATCTCTGATTGGTTCTGAAATGATAGAATCGAATATAAATTCACTGAAATTATTTCCGTTTGTTTGCATCAAAGTACAAGTATGAAGTGTATGGGGACTCAAAAATAATGAATACATAAATATTACGCCATTACTAGCTAACAAGTGAAGTGAGCGAGATACTATCAGGGATCCTTTATTTTCTTAGTTGTCTATACTGTGCCTAACACTACTAAACAGAATAATTTTTTTACCTATTTTTAGCCGTATTATCCAAAGATATTTAATTTTTAACTCCTTGGAATTAGGCTGTTTCTGAATTTTGTAAAAGCAATTAGGTCTTACAAACTAACTGGATTAACTTTCTTACATTCATTTCAGTGGTACATTACCTTGGTTCTTCTGTTGGTCATAGCTGTTCTTACTTTTGATGAACTCATTTAATTATTAAGTAAAAATGTCTTGCAAGATCTTGTAAGAATCTTGGAATTTTTCCAAGATCGTCTTACTATGACCTTGGTAAGCTGGTTGTTTACGTGATTCTTGCAATATTCTTTCAAGAATCTTACCAAAACTAATGCAAGCCTTGCACAAGAATTTTTCTTGCAGTATATCTGGCTATGATTCTAGCAAGAATCCTACAATTATCATGCAAGAATGATATTCAAGATTCAGTCAAGTTTATACCAAGATCTAACAAACAAGATTCTTGTAATACTCTTTCAAGGATCTTGAGACTTTTACAGTAAGATTTATGCAAGAACTTGTAAATTGTCATCTTCCTATGAATCTTACAAGTTTCTTGCAAGTTGAGTAACTGTTGAGTGTTCTCAGACAGGGAAGCAGCATAGTGTTAAACTGAAGGATTTGTCAAATGATGACTTGGTCATTAACAAACCATTAATTTTACAGCATAAGGGGAAACCTTGGCCAGTGACTTTTTTGAGATACATACGTAAGTTCAAGCAATATTAAACACCTAATTTGAAATGGATGTTATGATTAATAGAAAAAGCTAGTGCTAAAGATAGTAAACATAAAGGAGAAAGTAGTGAGACAGTTAAGAACAATGTTTTGGAAATCCTGCAAAAGGCAAAGGTATGAAAGGTATTAAATGATTATTTAAATTTTAACTTTGATTATAATCTCAGAATGATTCTGATCTCCCTACTTGTATTGATGATGACTCGGATAATGATGAGGGAGAAAGCAGGAAAATGTGTTTATCACCATATGATTCAGAAGATGATATACCAACAAAAATTGCGAGAAAAGTAAGAACCCTTTTCACCATCTAAGGATTTTTGTCTACTTTGCAAAATAGATAAAAACCACAACTGTTAAATATCTTGTTGTTAGGTGCCAGAGGGTGAAAGAAAAGATACAACGCTAAATAATTTGGAGAAGGTAAACAAAACTGTTCACTTACCTTTCTTTTTACTTGTTCTTTTTTTCTCTCTCTCTATTTATTTTAAGACACTTAAATGAAAATTCAGTGAAGTTTAAGCTCTAATCCTATTTTATTAAAATCACTTGAAGGCACTAATAGCAATAGTGGCACAACAATTTTGATATTTTGGGGTGAGAAAAGAAAGATTTATTTTTTGACCTTTTGCAGATGTAGTTGAGCAAGTGCTTGTAGAAAGTGGAGGCATGTACTTGTGGTTGTAGGTTATTTTTGATAGCTGTTTACCTATTTTTTCCCCAAGGCTAACCTGGTTGTTGGCATCATTGTAATGACAAATTATGCATGATATCTGATATTAGTGTCAGTACTAGTGTACTAAAAAGAAACAATAAATAAAAAAAACTTTCAATTAAGAGTGTAGGTGGCTACCATTTAGATAGAAAAATGGAAGACCAGCTGTTTACATAGTTTTTCCCCAGGCCAAGCGGTTGTTGGCATCATTGCAATGACGATTATGCCTGAAATCTGATATTAGTACTAGTATGCTAAAAAACAATAAAAAAAATTCAATGAAAGTGTATCTTACCATTAACAACCTTAGCAATTAAAAACTGTTTTATCGTATGCATTTACTTCTTTCTTTTTTGAAGTTTTGTTGCTAAGACATGTAATAACTTGCAAGGTTAGGATTATATATCAACCTTATTGTGGGCGGAGTAATGAACATATTCATTTACAGTAACTCTTTTGTTTATCAACAGCATGTATTATTTTAGTGTTGTGTTATTTATCTTTACTGTATCATCTGCTGAGTGCATGCATGTTGTGTTATTGTCCGGATGTCAATCCGTGAGCATTTTTATTTTTGCGCATGCGTGTCTATGGCTATAAAAGCTTGGGCGCGCCTGTGTATCGGGAGTTCTCTAATAATCTTAGTTTGTGCAAACACACTGGGTTAGTAGCCAGCTTGTCGTACTTACCTGAGTGAGGAGGACTCTGGTGGCAGCGTGTCACAGAGTTTGGGCATCTTCTGGTTGTGAGTCCTTTGAGCCGTGACCTACCTTTCTTGTGTATACTTTCCCTGTGCCGGTTGGTGGTTCGAGAGCGAGTGATTCCTCCAGAGCCACCCCATTAAACCCACACTTATTATTGTCACAATTAGAATATGATTAAAAAAAATACCTATCCAAAGGAATTACAATTTTTAGTTGACATAATTTCGACTACTTGTGAATAAGTATGAAACAAACTGACTTATTTAATGGTGTGAAAATACTTCCGTTACCGCGATAAAAGTGTAAACTAAACTTAAAAAAAAAAGTTTAATGGTGTTATTATAAGTATGAAACAATTTTATGTTTTTAGACATGATCCATTGATTGCATTATAACTTGTCATATTTTATGTACTTTGCAGGACCTGATTGTTAACTTAATTCAAGAAATTCAGGGATTAAAAGAACAATTTCGTACTTTTGATTCAACACGAAGCGAAATGAAGTGGTGTATGAATACGTTGGTTAAAGATGGTCCATCTATGTCTACTTTTAAATCCGAAAAGAGCGACAATGAATTAAAATTGCAGCGATTAGCAGCAAAAGATCCCTATCAATTTGTTTTACAAGGGATGGATATCTTATTTACGAAACAAGAAATGGCTGCCTCCTTGTTGTTTAAGTCAAAGTCACCAAGACGTAATAAACCAACATTGGACCCGAAACGAGTTGAGGTGCTACTACAAGCAGTAGATACAAAATTTGGCGTAGATAATTATAATATAATAAAGCTATAAAGCTAATCAAAAATGTAGAGATTCCATAAAGAGAGAGAAATCTTCAGCAGAAGTGACTTCAGTTAAAGAAAATACTTCCGTTACCGCGATAAAAGAGTAAACTAAACTTAAAAAAAATTGTATTCCAAGTTATTGATCCATTTTTTGTTATTTTTGTTTACTTGATTTTTTCTCTAAAAACTTTCTAATTTATTTATGTCAAACCAAAAAAAAATCTCTCATTTGAATTACAGCAAATTAAATTTCAGATTGCCAGAATTGTTCTTGTATGCATGGGTCTTATTAGATCTTGTAAGGTTCTTGCGTGGGTCTTAATAGATCTTGTAAGGTTCTTGCATAAATCTTATTAGATCTTGTAAGGTTCTTGCATCGGTATTATCAGATCTTGTAAGGTTCTTGCATGAATCTTATTAGATCTTGTAAGGTTCTTGCATGGTTCTTATTAGATCTTGTAAGGTTCTTGCATGGTTCTTATTAGATCTTGTAAGGTTCTTGCATGGGTCTTATTAGACCTAGTAAGGTTCTTGCATGGTGGTTATTAGACCTTGTAAGGTTCTTGCATGAAATTTATTAGATCTTGTAAGGTTCTTGCATGGCTCTTATCAGATCTTGTAAGGTTCTTGCATGGAGGTTATTAGATCTTGTAAGAATCTTGCATGGAGGTTAATAGATCTTATAAGGTTCTTGCATGGGTCTTATCTGATCTTGTAAGGTTCTTGCATGACTCTTATTAGATCTTGTAAGAATCTTGCATGGATCTTAATAAACCTTGTAAGGTTCTTGCATAGTTCTTAGTAGATCTTGTAAGGTTCTTGCATGGGTCTTATTAGGTCTTGTAAAGTTCTTGCATGATATTAGATCTTATAAGGTTCTTGCATGGGTCTTATTAACCTTGTAAGGTTCTTGCATGGTTCTTATTAGATCTTGTAAGGTTCTTGCATGGTTCTTATCAGATCTTGTAAGGTTCTTGCATGAATCTTATTAGATCTCGTAAGAATCTTGCATGAATCTTATTAGATCTTATAAGGTTCTTGCATGAATCTTATTAGATCTTGTAAGGTTCTTGCATAGTTCTTCACTGTTTCTGTTCTTTAGAGAACAAAGTTCCCAACAAAGGAGAGCAAGAGAAGACTAACCCTGAAGACCGTAAGCTATCAGATCTTATAAGGTTCTTGCATGAATCTTATTAGATCTCGTAAGAATCTTGCATGGATCTTATTAAACCTTGTAAGGTTCTTGCATAGTTCTGACTAGATCTTGTAAGGTTCTTGCATGGGTCTTATTAGATCTTGTAAGGTTCTTGCATGGTTCTTATTAGATCTTGCAAGATCCATACATGAATCTTACTAGATCTTGTCTAGTTCAAATTAAATAAATTCTTATTATATCATGTAAGATTCTTGCAAGAATCTTACAAATAAAACATGCAAGATTATTGCATGAATTTTAACAGTATATCTTGCAAGACTCTTGTCCCATTTTTGGGTATGAATCTTACAAGATTCTTGTACATGCATTTTGCATAAATCTTATCAAGATTCTTGGCAAGATCTTGACAAGAATTTTTGATAGGTAAGTCACAGAAGACGTACTGTGTGTGGAAATATATGTATGAGAATGTAGTGTGTTTATTTGTTGCATAATTAAGAATATTTTGAAGCATATAATAAGTGTATCAGCTGCATTTTTTAATTTTTTAATCTATTATTTTAGGTTCTTTGGCTTCCTCCCAGTGGTTACTATTACATTAAAACGTGTTCCCAATACGCAATTCAAAAACTTGGCCGTGCTTCAGCAATTTCGTGTTTTTTGTCAGGAGCTGCTGGTAATTTAGAAGGTTAGAATTGTTTTAAATGATGTTTTTTAATCACTTGTACTCAGTGGCTTGTCCTGCATTTATACTGAAGCACATCACTTGTATGTTTATCCTTATTATAAGCAGCCAGTGCTTAAGGAAGTACCAGTGGTTACTGACTGGCTATGAATATGCTTATTTGATGCAGTGTTGCACAGCTTCAATAACTTCATCAAAGACCTACTATATTTGTGACCGGATTTGTGAAAACCCGGCTAAACGCGGCATCTAAAGTTTTCTAATTTATTCTACCAGTAGGCTGCACGGGGCCTTGGGATGCCTTCCTCCTAATTTGGAAGCTGTAGCACAAGCCGTCTTCTCCCTACGCACTACAACACTTCAGTATTTTTGCTAAACTTATTATTGCTGATTTCGAAAAAACGCCGGGTAAAGGCGTTGCTAAGGTCAGGGGGCGTGCCTTGTGTCCGTATACTATTACTGCATGTCTCCGGGACACTATGGAATGAACCGGTTACAGGCGGATTGAAAGAAGTCTAAAAGGCTTAATGCAGGGCTCCTTAAGAAACTATGATGACGAGAATTGCGTGAGTACGTGAATTATGTAGAATAGTAAGTGAATTAGTTAGCTACAGTTTTTTCCCGGCTGTTAGTGAAAAGCCCGCCAATAATTTCTTAGTAACTCTCCGTACACGAGTCCAACCGGCTAGTGTTTCTAGCCTCCTAGTGTGAGTTCTAGAGCACGCCAGAGCTTACAACTGCGTCATAAGCTAGAGCTAACTGGTGTCTATCCATTTCTGCCATAAAAAATTTTTCGAAAAAAATCGACCCATAAGGCTTTACCCGGGGATACTGAAAAAAATTGTTTGCCGCGTTTAGGCCGATTTTCCTAAAACCGGTCACATTTTGCTGCTAGAAAAATTGAACATTATTCGCTATAG
>WLWD01002563.1_pt1 | contig 59094 bp, 36 predicted proteins | sample 6712731 | NCBI WGS metagenome assembly WLWD01 (sample SAMN12718690, study PRJNA576275) | sponge metagenome | isolation source: marine sponge | host: Mycale hentscheli | place: New Zealand: South Island, Marlborough, Capsize Point | collected 2014-11-01 | reverse complement strand
TTTAAATTACGTATTATTATACGGTGAAGGGGATTCAATGCCATAGTAACTGCTCCCCGCAACTGTTTGAATTGAAAAAGAAGCAATAAAATCAAGTCACTTTATTTAAACTTTTTCTTTTTGATATTCTTAGTAGTTGTAACACACAATACTTTCACACAACTGACATACCTACGCAAGACTTAACCTTCGTGGTTAGTCTAGTGGACAATGAATTTTCAAGTAAATACTGTTGCGTACGGCTTATAACTGTGACAAATATCGTATTAACTTACCACTGCCCCTAACACAAATAAAAATGGAGCTCCCACAAGTTTTTTAGTTTTAACTGCACCCGCAAAAGAATTCAAATTGGTAAATAATTCACTTTCTAGGGTGATACTGGTAATGATCGCTAAACGGGAGGATTCCTTTTAGTGAAGTTTGGGATGGGGTCGAACACGGAGCGAACACAAAAATATGCGAGGGTCAAAGTACAAAATGATATAAGTACGTCCACACATAATTACAAACAAACAAACATCCCTGATTTTCAATTGTGTTACCCCTCAGAGTGTCTCGCTCGCTCGCCAACTAGTTTATAGCAGTAAATCTTGGAGTTACAAGCCACTTGACTATGGCAAGAGTGGTGTAGAGAGGAGTTATGGTACTGTTAGCATGTGAGGGTAGATTCTCTACCCGGTAGTGGTGTGACAGTAAGACAGACCACCTTAAGTAGCTGTCCAGGGCAGGCTTCCCTTCATTCAACATCTAATACTACTGCGTACTGCCCCTCACAGCTATTAGGGCAAGCAGCCCTTCAGCTAATCACTAACTGATACGTACATTGCCCTCGCTCAGGTCTTCTTACCTGGGAATGCGGTCCCTCACTTATTAACGACTACTGGGGGTACTCTCCCCTCACTTGACAACCATTACCCAGGTTGAGTTCCTGGAGTCTACTTAGACTTCAGCGTGCAGTGAAAGCAGGTGAGGTGGGAATATGCAGGACTCACCAGTCCTGGTTTACTGAAGCTGTGTCCATTCGGTTACCCGAGACAGACATGGTGGCTGGAGTCATCCAGGTACCAGGCGCTGATCACAGCTCGAAGGTCAGTGGCACCACTCCCTTCTCCGAGGAACCAATAAGTATTCATTGTATGGCCACATTACAAAGCCGTTGAGAGGGAGAAGGTTGGGGGGTCAAGGGTACTTCAGCATTACTCTTGTCATAATGATCAGTTCTCACTGTGTATGCTTGTCTGTACTTACTTTCACAAGTATACAGCCTACTACCATTGGTAAGAGAGCTGTCAACCCCCTTTCCTAACCTATCACTTATAGCCTTGGGGGTGTAGGCCTCCTCCTGCGTCCTTTTGGGGGGACTCTGGCGATGCAGGGCAATTAACGCTAATTGCCACTGACCTGCTGAGTCTCTCAACCCCAAGACCACACATGGGGGTGGGTCCAGGATCATACCAATGCCTCATGCAAGGAGCATGCGCAGACATGACCACGGGCTCACATCAGCACAGACTGCCAATGTGTAGTTTAGGAGGATGACACCAGGTAACCATACCAATAAGGCAAATTGCAGTTAACAAACTGTTCTATGTCAGTCTACCAGACCCTTTCCCCATGTAGCGGTAGGTGAAGGGTCTGGTGATACTAGACTATCCCATGTTGAGGTCTCCCTTTCTCTCTACCCACTTTCTTCCACATCAGTTCTTTTTTTAGTTAGTGGAAGTATGTGTGCATCAAAATATGAAAGAGACCATCAACTATTTGTTTACTTTGCCATTCATTAATCTTGAGCTGATGGAAGCAAATTAATTTAATATTAGAATTCCACCATGTGGTGTTAAAAATGTTACTGCAAACATGTCTTTCAATATTCATGCTTGTATCTACATCAGCAAGGCCAATCTTCCTAGCACATTGCCCATTTTGTGAAATAACATGTAATGTACGTGTATTACATTGAGCGACCAATAGTTTAGTTACATGTATTACAAGTGCAACATGTAGTATTCTTCGAAATATTTATGTAAAGATGGTACTGATGTTTTGTACTGCTTAGAAAAGTTTAGTAGAATCTTTTGCAATCTATCTTTATTTTGCTCTCTGTTAAATTCTCAGGATTAAGCAAAACTATCTCAAATTGCAAGAAATTATTTGCTCACATGATTACGACGTGACGATAGGGGAACCTTTTCCACAACAGTTAGTACTCTATGTGAAGCCAACAGCTTCATGTTTTCTCATACTTTCATGTTTTCTCTGACTGCCAGAACAACTATAACGTTACACTTTATTTCATCATTAGTATCATGCATGCTCATTTGTTGTATTTCCGTGTACCGTCGTGCATCGTCGATGATTCGTTTTTTGTTTATATTTATCACCTAGAATACTGTCATTGACTGTTCTTTATTGGAACTCTGACGTTACCCTACCCACTAGTGGGTCTTCACTGCATTATAGTTACTCTGTTTCGGCTTAGTGTAGTGTGTGTCAATAGACTATGCCAGGATCAATGTGATTTCTTGCATGAACACCTGCAAACCACAAAAAAAACTTGCCCTTCGAGCCCACCCATAGTGAATCATCTTTCTACACCACTGTTTCCATTTGCTCTTAAATTTACTACTTACATTGTTTGTAACAAAAGGAGTCCATCTGAATGCTTTCTGACTTAGAGCAAAGTTTAGTGAAGTCATCCAAAATTTTCATGCCATGTTGTACAGGATTCCCCTGATAGATACGAGCACAATGTTGCAATCACTAGTACTCTCTGTATCACATGCACATATATGAACAACTGTGGCATGTAAAATCATTGAGAAATGATAGTTTCAATTATTACAAATTGTTGTATCAGCCCATGAGTAAATTGTAGAGCTTTTGCTGCTATGTCTGTACAAATTAAAGTTTTTGATGTGGGGCTCATCACACCTGGCTTCCTCATGTACAAACTCATATATTGTATACACTTACATATACATATGTGTACAGTATATAAAGTGCCATTGTGGTCTCTTTCATTCATCTTAGTAAGAGGTACTTTTCTTGCTTTTTTTACGTTCTTACATTCATAATGTATATTTTAGTTTTCTGATTAAGCATTCCTATGAAGGTTATTATTGAGACCTTTATCGAGTAGAGATGAGCAGTGTAACGTCAAGTGCTGTACTGTACTGTAGTGAAAACAGCATTGTGTTCCTGAAAGGAGCACTGGACCTTTGGTAACATGTAATTACTTTCCCTTCTTTGTTACAGGTTTGAGATGCAAGAGTGTCCAAGGAATTGCTGTGGACGTTTCCAGTGACAATTCAATCCTTGTTTGAAGGAAAATCTACCGGAATGTTGAGGACAATTAAACCTATCACTGACACTGTCATAATCCAACTCTTTAAAAGCTTCTTCATACTGGAAGTTTACAGTATTTAATTTTTATGGAATAGTTCATTAGTGTTTTGTCAATGAATGTTATACTAGCTTACAAGCAGACTGCATTTTCAGAATAAAGTTGAATAACTAACATAGTACACAAGGTTCCTTCAGTTAGTGACCACTTAGTGCTGCCTTGAGTCGTCACGTTGATCATACTGAAGTTGTATTTAACTAGTAATACAATGCTACCATTTACTCTAACAATGAACAAATATGGGTTGGGAAGGGAGGTGGGAGAGGAGGGTGCGGAGGAGGCGAGTGTGATGCATGGACCCAGGAAAAGTACTTGTATGCTGCTCTCACTGTCACTACGAGATACTCTAGATACATACACATGTAGATTGCTCCATGAATTTTATGGAGTTGTGGTCTGTCGACTTAAGAATATGGGGTCACACAGTATAACATTTGCTTCAACTTTTAGAATAAGCAGTCACGTCCAAAATTGAAGCCACACCCTTTGATTGTTGTGTGAACAAGTATTATAATTACAAAACAACAGTTGCAAAATATTGATGTGTACCCCCAGCTATATTTCCAAGTGATCATGTACTTCAGCTTGATTGAGGTAGGTCTGTCGGCTCAGAAATGGTCAGTCCCCCACCAGCAATGGTCAGCCCCTCCCAACAATGGTCAGCCCCGCAACAACGGTCAGCCCCGCAGCAATGGTCAGCCCCGCAGCAATGGTCCGCCCCGCAGCAATGTTCAGCCCCGCACGCAGCGATGGTCAGCCATATGTGCATGCGCGCATGCTTAAGGTTCAAAGTTTATTTGATTGTCCGCGCTCTATAGGTCAAAGGTGAGGGTCAGCCGTTCTGCACATAACGTCGTCCCCCTAATACTGTCTTGCTCGCTCGCCAACAAACAAATATCCCCGATTTTTCAATTGTGTTACCCATGGGAGTGTCGCTCGCTTCGCTCGCTACAACAGGTGAATGAATAAGTGAAATAAGAAAAGATTATAATAGTTATTTGATGGCTGTTTCTTCACATCATGAAGGAGACTTGAAGAGGCTGCTCAGCTGGCCTGAACAGAAACTACTGAACTTAGTGTCGTACATGCTATTGCTTTGAAATTCAACCATTATCGGATCTAGTTATAAAAGCTGCCATTTGTACACAAGCACACCACTAATTGGATTGAGGTATGAAAGTAATCTGCATATCAAATACAGAATTACTTTCTTTGTCCGTTAAAATTAATGGTCAACTGTCATATACTGTTTTGCATGAAGTTGCTAAAATAAACTATACAACAATACTGTAATTTTGTGTAACCTTACGAGTTGCTGCGGTAACGGCCATGAAATAAAAATGATATTCCCCTGTTTCTTTTCCTCCAGCGTTGTATATTTCCCCTGCTGCATGCATGCGCTTTTACCGGAATGGTTATCAGTGATAATTCTGACATTTCCCAGTGGCAACAGGCAAATTTTGTTTGCTATGTTTAGTAATCAGTGTTCAATGATAAGACAAAGTTTTCAAACTGTCTTTCAGTTATGTGGGTATTAGAAAAAGTTAGAATAGTGGTAATGTTAATAGAGCATTAGGAGATGATTAGGAAGATAAAACTACAGCAGCTAAAGTACAAGTGAAAATAGTAGAGAAACTATGGCATAAAATGTGACCGTCTATGGGAAAATCGGGCACAACGCGGCATGCGTAGACGTCGCAAAAAGATCGATTTAGTTCTTAAAATTGTATTATATAACCCTAACGAAGGGAACGGTTAGGTGAAATATAGCGGGAATGGCTAAAGCTACGGCGATAAAACTTGGAGAGCTTAATATCTGCTTGCCGAGGAGTGTGTAAGTGCAAAAATAAAAATTTTCGTCGGGGCCGCGTTGTGCCCGATTTTCCTGTAGACGGTCACAAATAGTTATCCCATGGCACCCCGGATCGAAAAAGTTATCAATCTGTAGGTGCCATAGGTTCACTATTACATATAATTATATGAAATTTGGCCGTTGCTGAGCTCAATATAATATAATCACTGTAAAACTCCCAAGATTCACACAGGTTATACCTTCACAAATTCTTTCTCAGCCTTCTTTCACTCATTACATGTAATTCTCTCTCTTTTAAAGGCGTTTTTGACTATACAGAATTCAAAATATTTAGACGCTATCACTTATTGAACTTGCTTAGGTATGACAACCAGCCAGCAAACACAATGGATAAAAAGAATCTTTGAAAAAAGAAAAATTTCTGTTGGTCTGTTGAGAGTTAGACTGTATCATAACAGTACCCCTGAATGCTATAAATACAGAATTGAAGTGTTTGTTTGCGGGGTGGTTGTGGTAGCTCAGTGGCAGAGCACTTGTTCATTAAGCTAGTGGTCCTGAGATTGGTTCCCCGTTGTGACCAAATATTTTAAATCTTTATTGTTTAAATTAACAAGTCAGAGAGAGAGAATACATCTAATTAGGCTACACATTCTGTGGCAGCCATGTATGCAGGCAACTTACACTAAATTTATTTCTTTGGGAAGATTGATTGTGTGTTTAAGTTACCTCTTGTAGGCCTAAGTTCTGAGATGTTGGTTGGAGAAAACTGATTATTCTACATTGCTTTCAATGTCATTGTCAAGCTTGTTTTAAAGTAACTGTGAGGTGGATTCACACTTTTTTATGTATGAGCAGTGCCTATTATTTTCAAATTCGAAATGATGTCTATTATTCTCAAATTACTTCTGGAATAATTTCCCAAAGCCTTACCACTGATACAAAACTAGATTGAGTTATAGAAAATAGCTAATTTCGTTTTAGCCGATACATGGAAAGTTTGTTGTGCAAGCAAAATTAGAAGTCAATACATGTACAGAACTAGAAATTATCAAGAGAGGTTACAAGCTATGAAAGTAGCTAGAGTACATAAAATGATGCGAAATTCTAGTACTAAAAATCTCTGATGTGTTCTACTAGTGGATGACAGAAAAGCAGCTCCTGATTTATTCATTTATTGAGGAGTTGATTAATCATAGCCAAGAGGAATTCTTTCACTGTTGAATCTGCAATACACATTTAGCATGAATCACGACCAAAGTATTGATACATGTTATATCTTTGTATTTCATCTGTTAAAAAACGCTTGGTTTAATTGGGACAATATAGAGAATATAAAACTTTCATCAGTCTGTCTGCAATCATGACAATATGCCTATAGAAAAATTAAGTAGTTCTCTTTCTGTGTCAATAGTAAGTCTGCTTTATACTGCAACAACTTACAGTCATTAAAAATAATTAAATACAATTGTGTAATGTAAAATTGATATTGTTACTATGATTATCTGTTATAAAGGAATTTATACTTTATAACATCTCCAAAGGCACTTGCTCAGGTGTTCATGTTAGAAATCCCCAATTTCAATTTAGCCCCCAAATTATAGAGATGGGGGGGGGGACCTGCTTCCAAGCCCTCTCATTCCTACGCCACTGTATAACCAGAAATTAGGTTCTGTCTTAACTTCCCAAGTATGTATAAATGAGTTTGTGTGATATCAAACTTATATAACAGAGTTGAATGTTCACTACTTACCTCTCTTGCAAGAGCTGGGATAAGGATCCTGGTCAATGCATGTGTCCGTTCGTCTCTTGCGATAAATTTTGTGAATACAACTTCCATATTTATTTAAAATCGTCGTCTTGAAGTTTTTACTGTCCAGAAAGTTTTCAATTACATCCACTGCAATATAATATAAACACAACATTGTCATGGCTATACTGTAAGTTGTTGTTGTTTTTATGTGATATTTATACTTTAATTGTAGCATGAGAGTATAATACATGGCAGTTCTTCTTCTGTCCATATATAATAAGCAATATGGAATCAGGGGTTTATAATTGATAATCATAAATTTAAAATGTGAAATCAGTAATTGAATCTACAGGACACTGCCAAAGCAGGTCTTAATAATTATTTAATCAAATTTGACTAATAAAGAATATTTGAATAGAGATTAAAGCATCTTGTTACTAATTGCATATTGCTAAAACTGTCACTATAGCTGCATCATGCCTTGTTATTATTTCACTTATAAAAATTGCTCAGTATTCCATAATACTTACATTGCTCTTTACAGAGGACTCCATTTTGGTACAAGGAATCAATGAGACTTTTCATGAGGATTATTACATCTGGCTCTTTTGAGCCAATATTTATTGGGGCAATATTGTTATGATTGATTTTATTATTCGCAAGAGCTAGTACTTCATCTTCATACTGAGCCTTGTCGCTATTATCTCCATTCTCCGCATTAAACCCTGCAGAGAAGAAGCGAACATATTTCTCTCCTACTTTATCTGTCATATTCTTGATGGCCTTTCCAATCCTAGTCACTGGGTTATTGTTTGGTAGCTCATAATTGGAAACAGTTCCTGCGAAGGTGATCACAGTGTTCATCACTCCTTTTTTGATATCCCTCTCAAGTAGCTCCATGGTTCTACCAGCTACAGTGTCTTTTGGCTTGTTTTGTAGTGTTTTAATGAGTTCAGCTTCATATTCCTTCAATTTATCAATACACATCTTTTCAGTAATAGAAGTTCCACTTGTAGGATTCACTGACAGTTTCTCTAATTCACTTGTTTGGTGTAGTGATGTGGCATAAGACACGACTGTGATCGTTAGATTCTTTGTATTTCTCAGTAATGCACCCATTAAGATTTCTATCATGTACATAGCATCATAAAGTTGTGGATTGCCTATTCCACTTGACCGATCCATCACAATAAAGATGTTCTGATTATCAATGCATGCCACTGCAAATTTAAAAAAATAACATTACAATTCTGAGTAATTTTAGATTCATGTAATACTTTTTGGCTGTCTTTTAATAGCTAATTGAAAAAAAAATTTTAATTTCTAGGTATCAACATTAAGTAAATTACCAAGTTCTGACCCTTCATAAAAACTAAATTGAAACTTTCTAAAGCCAGTGGTCCTGGGTTCCATTCCCCAGCAAGAACTAAGATTTTTTCACATTTTTCCTTTGCTTTTTTCCAAACCCCTTTAAGTAAGAAAGTTTAAATCACTTAAATTATATAAGTCTACCAGCCACTTCTATTCTGCCTCACATAATGAAACTACCTGGACATGCTCCTTTGACTGGTTGACTCCCGTCTGAGCACACATGCAGCAATCAGGATCAGCGAATCCACGCTTGCAAGTACAACTCGAAGCTGAGCACTTCCCAAGAATGTTGTTCACACAAACAGCTATTATACAATACAAAAAAGTATTTAAAAGTACACATCATATCAGCTTAGTTGTTGTGTCTAGCTAGCCACCATACATGTGAATTATGAAAAGAAAAAATTTACATTTGAACTGTCTGAGTCATGGCTGAAATGAAAAAAAAACAACTTACGCTTGCATTTGCCGTTCACTAATATTGTTGTTCCTTGGGATTGGTCACAGATGCAATCATCTTGGTTTTCATTGGGTACCATTCCAGGAAGACAGCTTCTACATGACTGGCCATCTATCACATACCCGACATCACACTGACAGCAGTCCTTGCTCTTATAGCCAGTCCGACACTGACATCTGATCCCATTACAGGAACCCGGCACTACACCAACTTCACAAACTTCTGTTGGATGAAATATGTAAATACAAGCTTAATAAATATATACTGTGGAATTCTTCCATTAAAATAAACTCAGCCACTGACAGTGATATTATTGAGAAATAAAGAAAATTATCAAAAAATTACTGTAAAACGATGACTATGAATTAAGACACTAACTTAGCCATTTGTAAAAGTAAAGAAAGTGGAAAGGGAGAATATTACTATATAATAGGTTAGGTCTATTATGTCACAAAATAGTTATACCAATCAGTAAAAATTTTACTTCAATAGAAGCTAAATAAAAATTGTCCATAAAATAAAACTATCAACCGCACCTAGACCAAAACTTCAGTCACTCCATTTATATTTTCTTACTCTTGCATTTTCCATCCACAAGCACTTCACCCTTAGGGCAATATCTGCACACGCCATTGATCAATTGCTTTGGTTCCTTGCACTCGCAGCAGTCAGAAGGCTTGAAGGAATCTAGGCACTGTGAACAGCCTTCTTCAATACTGCAATGTTCTGGCAAAGTATTTCTCTTGCAAATTTCTAATATAATAAAAAGATTTTAATTCATGTCCATATCTCTGATCATACCTTATTGAGGTGGCTACTATTATTCTATAAACTTGTGAGATCATTTTCTTACTAAATACTAACTTACTTTTACATTGCCCATTTTGTTTGAAATAACTCTCTCCATCTCCAATTGGGTCAAACAAACATTCACAACAGAGAGGAGCTTTGAAACCCTTCTTGCAGCAAGGTGGTGAATCACATGTGACCATATTTCCTTGGCAGACACCTTCACAGACAACAAATTAATTATTAATGCAAGCCAACTGGTATAAACTGGTTATACCGGTTTTATTAAAAATATGTCTTACGTTTACAAGTGCCATCAATGTCTACATGTCCATCAGGGCATCGGCAAAATCCATTCACTTTAATATATGGAGGGAGACAGTCACAGCAAAATGGAGGAGCCGCGTAAGGATGGGCACAAGTTGTGCAATTTCCACTGTTTGAGGACTTGCAGTTTAATTTACACACAACTACATGAACGCAAAATCACATGAAAATAATAGTCAAATGACCAAACACATTATAGTGAGTATAAGCATTTGCAAGTGTCCAATGCAGTACTCATCAGAATCAAATACAAAATAATACTTTTCTAGTTGTTTTTCTTATTCCTCTACTTGTACTACTGAACTCTACTGAAAGCATAGTTTCTAAAATGTGTGTTTTTCCTTCTCCCAGTGTGTGTGTGTGATTTAAATTTTATACTGCTACTAAGAAAGTTATTTTTTTTTACCTTTCTGCTATAGCTAGCTATTGGTATTATTAACTGCAACTATTAAATAAGATTGACAAGTGGTACTTAGATGTATTTTAATATTCCCACAAGCATAGCAAACTTACACTTGCAGACTTTATTATCTTTCACATAATTATCTTCACATTCACAACAAGTTGGTTCTTTGTAGCCTTCTTTGCACTTGCAGCTGGCAGGGTCACAGGAAACACTGTTTTGAGTGCATACTGTCACATTTTAATGAGAAATACAAATCAAATCATCTTCTATACCTAATCTTGTCACAACTTACAGCGAACTGGCTCACGACATTGTACACCAGAACAGTTTTGACCAGTTGGACAAGCTATAATATCTTGACTAAACTTTACACAGAGTTCTGCAAATGCTGCCAAATGATGTGGTAATAATGAATCATGTATAAAAAACATTATTTCTGCCAGTCTACCGATAGTATTGTAAGAGCTATTAAAGAAAATGGAACAGATTTGTTCTAATTATTCCTTGATAGTATAAAGATAATTATAATAGAAGTAAATATTCTAAAATTTATTGTCAGCATAAAAGCACTTCTTACCAATTCCTCCACTATATAGGACCTCTAGGCCAATATTCTTAGATCCAACTCTCAAAGTGGATTTTGCTATAGGTTCGCTGATGTTACCAACACTGATAGGTTTGTCAGCGCAGCACTTTAGCAGGGGAGTGAAGTAGCAGAGTTCATCATTATAACCTGTAATAATTGATAATGATAAGTAAAAATAAATCTAATAAAAATAACGGTAGTAGTAGTAGTAGTAGTAGTAAATTTTGCATTACTCTTTTCCGTGCAAACTCGCACTTCTCGACTTTGCACTGTAACGCCTTTATCGAGAACTCTTTCACTCCAAGAAGTCTGATCACAACTAGCACTGCACTGCTGGGACAAAGCGCGATGATACCCGTTATACTGTGAACGAAGAGGAAGGGCGTTCGCTTTCCGCCAAGCCTTGCTTTCCGAAGAAACTTTCCGAGATAGGTGGGCTCGCCGGTGCCACGAAGTTGCCGCAGCTAAGACGAAAACTGTCGAGAAGACCAAGTAAGCGTAGTAGTTCATTTCTAGGAATGTTTAATCCAACTGGAGCTTCGAGCCCAACATTTTATCATTTTTATAGACGGTTCTGAGTTACTGAGCATGCCTGCTAGTCTGACGCGTATTCATAACCAAACCCCCACCCACCTTGAAAATGGACGCTTGTGATCAAGGGTTTAGTAGTTCAATCATTTACCTCTGTCCCCTTCTTATTAAAGGCTTGTAAACTTGGATGGATAGAAACTACAACTAGAAAATGGTTCCCCCCATTGAAGTCAGTGGAGGGAGCAAAGGGGGGGGCTAGGCTAAAAGAAAAGCTACAGCCATAGAATATTGTAAGTTAGCTAATGCAATATTGGCATAAATGGCTATTATATCTTACCTGTTCTACAGTACAAGTTTTTTTAGCTCCTCTTGGAGCCCAGTCTATTTTGATTTTTTTTTTCTCTTTCTTCTGCTGTTTGGGCTACCCTGTGCACCCGTTTTCTAGCATTTTTTAAATCCCTAGCTCCCTAGCTATTTATTTTCTGCTGATCATTTCTAATGCATTCAACCAAAAAAAGTGAACATGTACGCCTACACCGTATTATTATATAGATTATTATTATTATTATTATTATTATTATTATTATTATTATCATTATTATTAGAGCAGTGAGAAAAGCCAAGAGAAACACCATGAAAAATGCCTTGCCCAATTCATTAATGAAACATTGAAGTGGTGTGCTTGAGCACAAATGGCGAGCGAGCCTTAAACTACCTACGCAAGACTTACCTTCGTAGTTCGTCTAGTGGACAACTGCACCCGCAAAACAATTCAAAGCCGTAAACAATTCAATTTCTAAGGTGATGCGGGTAATGATCGCTAAACCGGAGGATTCTGTTTATTGAAGTTTGGGACGGGGTCGAACGCGGAGCGAACACAAAAATACGGAGGGGTCAAAGTACAAAATGACAAACGTACGTCCATATATTATAAATAAACTAGTGATGTGCTTGAGCAGAAATGGCGAGCGAGCCTGATAGTTAGGTAACATAAAATGTTACTATGTTTTAGCTTACTTCATGCAAACACTATAATAGCAGTTATGACTGCAGCGGAGCTGTTTGTAAGACAGCCCAATGGATGGTCACTCTCTCGAAGGACCAGAGTCCACCCCAGACTAACTATCACTAGCTAGCCCTCACTCTCAATCACAATTCACTTTCATCAAATTCATTCATTGAGGTAGACTGATAAATTACAGGAAGTAGTTGGGTGATATAGAAAGATTGCGTAAGCGCGTGAATAATGTTTTACGCATGAGTAATGTTTATGTTTATAGCTAATGACTGGAATGTTTACTGACAAATGACAAGCGGTTGTTCAGGTGCACTCAATCCTGAACAATGACATTTTATTTCAGCAAACAAATACAAAAATCACTCTCTTACCTGATTAATGGTAACTTTTGTAGTATCAAACATCAACCATTCTGATAATCTCAATTACCAGTAACTAAAAAATAAACCAGTGTTATTATTAGCCAACAAATATGGAATTACTACTTGCCTCAATTTCCTATTGATAACTTCTGTACTATCAAATTTAAGTTAGCTACTTCAACAAGCTCTCAGCTACAAAAACAAAAGACAATCAATTTTAGCACACAAATACAAAAATACTTTCTTACCTCATTTTCTTAAGCAGTGGTAACTTTTGTAGTACCAAATTTGAGCCATTCTGACTATTTGAATTTACCAGTCACTGTTGACAACAAGCTCTTAGCTACAAAAAATAAAGGCCAGAGTTATTTTGCATATTTAGCTAACAAATATGGAATTGCGTACTTACCTCAGCTTCCCTCGAGAAGTAGTAGCTTCCTTAGCATTAATACTACGGCATTTTGACTACCAATGGCTCTTGACAACCAACAATCGGCACTCCGTATCCCCCCGAAAACGGCGAAGTTTTGAAATTAAGTCTGGAAAAGGGTCTTCAATGCCATAGTAACCGGTAGAATCAACTTTTTGTTTCTTGAAAAGCAAGCGTTTTCGCCCGAATTTTCTCACACTTCTGCGCTTAAGTATAAAGTAAGGCTTGCTTAATGCTGTAGTTTCAGAATATACTGGGGTCAAGCCTAAAAAGCCGTGTTTTTAGGAGAAAAAAAGTTCCCCGCGCGCGTTTAAAGAGCATACGTACCATCCATACATACATACATATAACATATACCCGATTTTGCATTATCCACCCCTAATACTGTCTCGCTCGCTACGCTCGCTCGCCAACTGGTGATGTGCTTAAGCACACATGGCGAGCGAACCTCTAACACTCAAGCTACTACATAAAAGTCAGAGTTTTTAAATTACGCATGAGTGGTGAAGGGGTTTCAATGCCATAGTAACCAATTCTCGCAACTGTTTGAATTGAAAAAAAAATGCAACAAAAAAACAAGTCACTTTATTTAAATGTTTTCTTTGTGATATTCTTTAGCTAAGTAGTAGTTGTAATGCAAAATACTTTCACTCTACTGGACATACCTACACAAGGCTTACCTTCGTGGTTACTCTGTGGACAATGAATTTTCAAATAAATACTGTGACAAATAGCGTAGTAACTTACCACCGTCACTACCTCGATCACTGCCACTACCTCGAATAGAAACTGAACTCCAGTAAGTTTTTGAGTTTTAACTGCACCAGCAAAAGAATTCAAAGCGGTAGCTAAACAATTCAATTTCTAGGATGATTCGGGTAGTGATGGCTAAACCAGAGGATTCTATTTTAGTGAGGTTTGGGACTCCAACTAACATGAGAGGTCAAAGTACAAAATGACATGTGCACATCCACACATAATATACAAATATCCCTGATTCTCAATTTGACACTACTGTATAGAGTCTCGCTTTCGAATAATAAAATTAACAGGTAAAGCTTTATTTAGTAACTAAATCTGTATCCAGGAACTATGGTGGTGCACTTCATGATGGAATCCAAGAGAGAGGAGATGGAGTTGGAGAGGTTGTGGACACTTGGAGAGCAGTATGATGACCAGTCCAGAGCTCTGGCCAAGAACTATGTGGAAGTTATGGAAATGGAGAACAAGTGACTGGTGGAATATACTGTTGGTAGCTACCCTGACCTGAAAATAGTTTATTTATTATTTCAGAATATTAAAATTCAGTTAGTGTGCATGGATTGGACTTCATTAGAGGTCAATTTAATTGGGTTGAGAAGAGCATGAGCGAAAGCATTCTTGTACAATGACGACTGCATTTAAGGAGGGAGAATCGAGGACAATCACATTTAGACTTTATAAGATTATAAGATGGGAAAAACACAATTTTTAAACCTCTATAATTACAATAATACTTAAGTTACATGAGAAAGGGGGAAGATGTTAAGCTATTAGCATTAAAATATGTTCATTGAATGATAGCCCAATGTTGTGATTAGGCACATGTCAATAAGAAGGAGGAGCTTATCCCCTCAAAGGAATTTCTAGGGGAAAGGCAAGCAGGGTTTTTTCGATTTGTATACGAAGCCCTGGCAGTATAGTTAGGACTAGGTATCAATCTTCCCATAGTATTATATATCAATATTCCCATAGTATTATATATCAATATTCCCAGATAGCTAAGCTGAAGCAAGGCACTATTTTTCAGTAGGGCATAGGCTACATTACTTATTTTAATTGTTAATTTTGAATTTTATGTGTGGTTTTTATTGTACGTCATAGTAAAAGCTGTGTTACTAGTGGTGTGCTTGAGCACAAATGGCGAGCGAGCCTTAAACTACACTATTGTTAAATGATTGATTTTAACAACTAACACTCAAGCTACTAAAATAAAGTCGAGTTTTTTAATTACATATGCGGTAAAGGGGATTCAAGGCCATAGTAACCGCTCTCCCCAACTGTTTGAATTGAAAAAGAAGCAACAAAATCAAGTCACGTTATTTAAAGTTTTCTTTGTGACATTCTTAATAGTAGTTTTGTTACGCACAATACTTTCACACAACTGAACATACCTACGCAAGACTTACCTTCGTGGTTCGTCTAGTGGACAATGAATTTACAAGTTAATGCTGTTGAGTAAGGCTTATAACTGTGACAAATACAGACTAACTCGAATAGAAATGGAGCTCCCATAAGTTTTTGCGTTTTAATTGCACCCGCAAAAAAAAACAATTCAATTTCTAAGGTGATATGGGTAATGGTCGCTAAACCAGAGGATTCTGTTTAGTGAAGTTTGGGACGGGGTCGAACGCTGAGCGAACACAAAAATACGGAGGGTCAAAGTACAAAATGACATACATACGTCCAAACATATAAATAAACAAACATCCTCGATTTTCAATTGTGTTACCCCTGTAAGTGTCGCGCTCCCTACGCTCGCTCGCCAACTAGTGGTGTGCTAGGGCACAAATGGCGAGCGAGCCTGATAGTTAGGTAACATAAAAATAAGTATTGTTACTATGTTTTAGCTTAGTTCATGCAAACACTATAATAGCAGTTATGACTTTATTTCAGCAAACAAATACAAAATCACTCTCTTACCTGATTTGTTAACTTTTGTAGTATCAAACATCTGCCATTCTGATAATCTCAATTACCAGTAACTCTTGAACAATCTCTCTGCTATGATAAAAAAAATAAACCAATGTTATTATTTGTAATTTAGTCAACAAATATGGAATTAACTTTAATTTCCTGGGTATTGATAACTTTTGTAGTATCAAATATAAGTTAATGGATTCTTGACAACAAGCTCTCAGCTACAAAAACAAAAGACAATCAATTTTAGCACACAAGTACCAAATTACTTTCTTACGTCATTTCTTGAGCAGTGGTAACTTTTGTAGTACCAAATTTGAGCCATTCTGACTAGCTATTTGAATTTACCAGTCACTGTTGACAACAAGCTCTTAACAACAAAAAAGAAAGGCCAGAGCATGTTTAGCTAACAAATATGGAATTACGTACTTATCTCAGCTTCCCTGGAGTAGTAGTAGCTTCCTTAGCATTAATACTACGGCATTCTGAACCAATGGCTCTTGACAACCAACAATTGGCACCCCATATTCCCCAATAAAACGGCGACGTTTTGAAATTAAGTCTGGAAAAGGGTCTTCAATGCCATAGTAACCGGTAGAATCAACTTTTTTTTTCTTGAAAAGCAAGCGTTTATGCTGGAATTTTCTCACACTTTGGAGCTTAAGTATAAAGTAAGGCTTGCTTGCTTTAGTTTCAGAATAAACTGGGGTCAAGCTTAAAAAGCCGTAAGTAAGTACTTAATTCCATATTTGTTAGCTAAATATACAAAAATAACTCTGGCCTTTCTTTTATGCATCTAAGAGCTTGTTGTCAACAGTGACTGGTAAATTCAAATAGTCAGAATGGCTTCAATTCGATACTATGGAAGTTACCAATAAAATGAGGTCAGAAAGTAATTTTGTATTTGTGTGCTAAAACTGATTGTCTTTTGTTTTTGTAGCTGAGAGCTGGTTGTCAAGAATTCATGTTAATTCAGATAGTCAAAGTAACTTAAATTCATATTTGTTGGCTTAATTTACAAATAATAACACTGATTTTTTGTTTATTGTAGCTGAGAGTTTGTTCAAGAGTTACTGGTAATAAATTGAGATTATCAGAATGGCAGATGTTTAATACTACAAAAGTTAACAAATCAGGTAGGAGAGTGATTTTGTATTTGTTTGCTGAAATAAAAGGTCACAACTGCTATTATAGTGTTTGCATGAACTAAGCTAAAACACAACAATACTTATTTTTATGTTACCTAACTATCAGGCTGCTCGCCATCTGTGCTCAAGCACACCACTAGTTTATTGGCGAGCGAGCGAAGCGAGCGAGACAGTATTAGGGGTGGATAATGCAAAATCGGGTATATGTTACATATACACATATTACATATATGTATGTATGTATGGATGGTACGTATACCCTTTAAACGCGCGCGTGGAACTTTTTACCCTAGAGTAACGGTAGCCTCCTTAGCTTTAATATTACGGCATTCTGACTACCAATGGCTCTTGACAACCAACATTCTGCACTTCATATCACAACGGCGAAGTTTTGAAATTAAGTCTGGAAAAGGGTCTTCAATACCATAGTAACCGGTCTCAGCAACTTTTTGTGTCCTGAAAAACATGCATTTTCGCCGGAATTTTCTCACACTTCGGTGCTTAAGTATAAAGAGGCTTGCTTAATGCTGTTGTTTCAGAATAAACTGGGGTCAAGCCTAAAAAGCCGTGTTTTTAAGAGAAAAAAGTTCCCCGCGTGCGCGTTTAAAGGGCATACGTACCATCCATACATACATATATATATATAACATATACCCAATTTTGCATTATCCACCCCTAATACTGTCTCGCTCGCTCGCCAACTAGTGGTGTGCTTGAGCACAAATGGCGAGCGAGCCTTAAACTACACTATTGTTAAATGATTGATTTTAACAACTAACACTCAAGCTACTAAAATAAAGTCGAGTTTTTAAATTAAGTATATGCAGTAAAGGGGTTTCAATGCCATAGGTCAGTGTTATTTTTGTGATTCAGACAACAATGGAGTTACTACTTACCTAAATTTCCTGAGTATTGGTACTATCTGTAGTATCAAATTGAAGCCATTCTGACTATCTGAATTACTTGTAATTCTTGACAACAAGTTCAAAGCTACAAAAATAAAAGACATTAATTTTAGCAATCAAATGCAAAATTACCTTCTTACCCACACATTCTTGAGTAGTGGTAACTTCTGTAGTATCAAATTGAAGCCATTCTGACTATCTGAATTTACCAGTCACTCTTGACCACAAGTTTTCAGATACTAAAAAAAGGAGTGGCCAGAGTTATTTTTTGTAATTTTTGCTAACAATTATGGAATTACGTATTTACCTCAGCTTCCCCCGCGTATTGGTAGCCTCCTTAGCATTAATATTAAGGCATTCGGACTACTGGTGGGTCTTAACAACCAACAATTGGTACTTCGTAGCCTCCCAAAACGGCGAAGTTTTGAAAATTAAGTCTGGTAAAGGGTCTTCAATACCTTAGTAACCGTTCGCAGCAACTGTTTGTGTCTTGAAAAAGAAGCGTTTTCGCAGGAATTTTCTCACAATTTGGAGACTAAGTTTCAAGTAAGACTTGCTTAAAGCTGTAGTATCAGAAGAAACTGGGGTCAAGCCGTGTTTTTAGGAAAAAAAACCGGCACCCGCGCACGCGTTTAAAGGGCATACGTACCATCCATACATACATACATACATATATACATACTAGTGGTGTGCTGGAGCACAAATGGCGAGCGAGCCTGATAGTTAGGTAACATAAAACTTAGTATTGTTACTATGTTTTAGCTTAGTTCATGCAAACACTATAATAGCAGTTATGACGTGAATTCTTGACAACAAGCTCTCAGCTACAAATACAAAAGACAATCAATTTTAGCACACAAATACAAAATTACTTTCTTACCTCATTTTCTTGAGTAGTGGTACCTTTTGTAGTACCAAATTTGAGCCTATCTGACTATTTGAATTTACCAGTCACTGATGACAAGCTCTTAGTTACAAAAAAGAAAGACCAGAGTTAATTTTGCATATTTAGCTAACAAATATGGAATTGCGTACTTACCTCAGCTTCCCTCGAGAAGTAGTAGCTTCCTTAGCATTAATACTACGGCATTACAGACTACCAATGGCTCTTGACAACCAACAATCGGCACTCCGTATCCCCATAAAATGGCGAAGTTTTGAAATTAAGTCTGGAAAAGGGTCTTCAATGCCATAGTAACCTGTCGAATCAACATTTTGTTTCTTGAAAAGCAAGCGTTTTTGCAGGAATTTTCTCACACTTCTGCGATTAAGTATAAAGTAAGGCTTGCTTAATGCTGTAGTTTCAGAATAAACTGGGGTCAAGCCTAAAAAGCCGTGTTTTTTTAAGAAAAATGTTCCCCGCACGCGCGTTTAAATGGCATACGTACAATCCATACATACATATATACATATATACATATAACATATACCCGATTTTGCATTATCCACCCCTAATACTGAAACAAACAAACATCACCGATTTTCAATTGTGTTACCCCTGTTACCCCTCGCTACGCTCGCTCGCCAATAACTTAAAAATAGCAACAAACTTCATTTGTGGTTGACCTTTGATCGATTATTCGGCAGAGGCGTTGTGGAAAGGACTTATTTATAGCTATATTGAGATAGAGAAAGCTGTTTAGCTATAATATTATATATCTTTCATTGAGTTTTGAGATTTGAAAGTGCGTTGTGGTTTTTTGAACAATTTCAAATTTTCACAAAAATCAAAAAAAAATTTTACCACGTGTACTACTAGGATTAAATGTGTATGCAGTCACTGACCCGGATTGGAAGAGGACGCAGATGAGGCGACAGGAGTAGAGTATTCCAGTGATGAAGGAGAGGATGCCGGAAGGTTCCAGTGATGAAGAAGAGAAAGTGGCTCCTCCTTCTACGAGTTCTGGACGTCCTCGCAGTCGGAGAAGGTGGGCACCGAAGAAGAAGAGTCGTGTGGATGAGGTAGGGGGTGAGTGGAAGAAAGAGGACAACATACCCAGTGATATTCCATAATATTTTGTGTGAAGGACCACAGACTTTGATATTTGTGGCTGCCCCCCCCTGAACATCCCAAAAGTTGTAATATGTAATGTGACACAAATATCATTGTTGTCGTTGTCTGTGTTTTTGTGGTGTTGTAGTGGAGCTTCACGCTCGATGTATATGTGTGTGCTTGGAGTTGAAATGTTATTCTAGCGGCGCTTCCGGATCTAGACTACTATGCCTATGTAAGTTGAATTTCATGTGTGTGTGTGTATGTGTGTACCAGTCAATTTATGTATAATAAATTATGCATTTACTTTTATGATCTGTATTCACCTGTATCTTCTTTTTTCTTGTGTGTGTGTGCATTTGTGGAATGAGAGACAGCAACCATGGACAAACAGTATGTGGCACTTCCGGATCTAACCTGGGAGAGAACGAACTCGGGGGTCTTTTTCGGTCTGTGACATCATCCATGCCGGGTAAGTTTCATTTCAACTTACTGGTATTTGGGTGTCCAGTTGGGGGGGGGGGGTGGGGCAATTCAGCGAGGCAGCTGTTGTGTTACAAATATCATTGTTGTCTGTGTTTTTTGGTATTGTATGGAGGTTCCGGATCCTAACCTGGGAGGGATCGTTAAGTATGTGACACGTAAGTTGAATTCCACGTGTGTGCTTGTACTGCTTTTCATTTTCAAATTACACTTTCTCAATACAACGGTGATTGGGTGATTGTTTTTCACATGGACAGTGTGGAGTATACATACCAGGGATTCATACAGTGGGAGGCTAGCCCTTGGATCCCCACCGAGAATTTTGGAAGTTGAATAGAAATGAACATTTTGGAAGCATTTAGTTTTGGTCTGATATTGTATCCCATTATGTTCCTATCATTACTGTGCCGTTTAGTGCATAGGATCGAACACTGATCATCAGTGTGAAGTATAGACTCTTATGCAAAGATGTGCATCAAAGTAGTGTAGGTTCCAAAAAATGGGTGTGGCGAAGTACACTCGGAGCCCCCCCACCAAACAAAAATCCTGTATGAGACCGCATACAATACGTTGCAATTATATAGGATCATGAATAATTTGTTGTTTGAAATTGTTTTGCAGTGGAGCTCGACGTCCGATGGCAGATGTTTTGCAGTGGACACTCATAGATGTCTCCTACAAGATCACAATCAGCACCAAACACAACAAACAACATATTTTATTGTTGAACTAATATAATATTGGTATAAAATGCATCAAACAATATTATTTCTATTTTTTTATTTTTTTTTATTGATGGGAAAAGTGGAATTTTTTGGGAAAAAAATTTTTTTTTTTAAAGTATTAGTAGATGGCCTAAATATTATTCAATTTTCTCAATCAAAAAATGAGGGGAATCCCAAACTCTTGGTCTATTTAGTGATATATGGTTGCTATGGGGTTTTCCCAGCCAGCATCGAGTTAAAAAAATTAAACGGCAATGCTCTATGCCGTGGTCGACGATTAGATTTTTTCGCGCACGTCCAAACAATTCAGGAACAAGAGGGTTAAGACTTCTTGTTTTACAACCTTCAAGGCCACTGAGCTTTAGGGGAACGGCGTTTTTCAGTGGTTTAGGGAAGAGCAAAGTAAGGACAAATAGTTAGAACAGTCTTTTTCCTTAGGGTTATAGTTGTAGAAAGTGTTGATGAAGCCTCAGGCTGTATAATCAAGCAGTACTAAGTCCAGTAGGAATGGTAGTCTACCTATTACATGTTTTAGCTAGGAAGGGGTGATGAATCTGTAGTAATAGAAAATGTGCTGGAGTATGACAGCAGCAAGCAAGAGAAGGTTTGATCCAGTTTTTGGAATATTAGAAGTGACTGTCATACTTTTCTGGTTGAAATTACTTATTTACAGCTCTAAAAACACCACTAAACTGCTAAATAAAGCAAATTATACTTAGGCTTGCCTATTCTTACAGTTCCTGAAGTACTGTTTGGAAGTTCAGGAGAGGATTCACTACCTCTACGACGTAATACAGTAGTAGAGCGCCACCTATAAACCCTAATGAGACCCATTAATTTAGCTTACTAACCGAAGGTGGGGTCCTCCAGTCCAAGTGTTGGACTCCATCTGTAGCCACTGTACATAAAACTATAGTATTGCTACATAATATACTTCTGCTAAGTTCATGCAAAGTAATGTATATAGCAATTGATTATTAATATTACCAAACAAAAACAGAATTACTCTCTTACTTCAACTTCCTGAATAATGGTAACTTCTGTAGTATCCAATTTTAGCCATTTGACTACTCAATTACCAGTAACTGGTTAACAAGCCATAGCTCTACAAAAAAAGTAGCCCGAGTTATTATTGTAATATTAGCTAAACAATATGGAACCACGTACTTCTACCAAATGGTGGCTTCGGTAGTATTAAGACATAGCAGTTCTGACCACCAGTGGATCTTGACAACCAACATTGGGCATTTAGCATCCCGAAAAAGCGACAACGTTTTGAAACTACGTTTGGTAACTGGAATTGAATGCCGTAGTAACAAGTCACAGTAACTTTTGGGTGCTTGAAAGAGTGGTTGGAATTTTTTAATCCTTGGAAGATGTCATAAAAATGTGGCTAAAAATTTCATTACAAAAAAGAAAGGCCAGAGTTATTTTTGCATATTTTGCTAACAATAATACGTAATTACGTACTTACCTCAGCTTCCCTGGAGTAGTAGTAGCTTCCTTAGCATTAATATTATGGCATTCTGACTACCAATGGCTCTTGACAACCAACAATCGGCACTCCGTATCCCCCTAAAACGGCGAAGTTTTGAAATTAAGTCTGGAAAAGTGTCTTCAATGCCATAGTAACCGGTCGAATCAACTTTTGTGTCTTTAAAAGCAAGCGTTTTCGCAGGAATTTTCTTATACTTTGGAGCTTAAGTATAAAGTAAGGCTTGCTTAATGCTGTAGTTTCAGAATAAACTGGGGTCAAGCCTAAAAAGCCGTGTTATTTTGTAGAAAAAAAGGAACCCGCGTGCGTTTAAGGTGCTTATGTACCATCCATACATACATATAAACTAGTGGTGTGCTTGAGCACAAATAGCGAGCGAGAGTGCTAGTTAGGTAACATAAAACTAAGTATTGTTACTATGTTTTAGCTTAGTTCATGTAAACACTATAATAGCAGTTATAAAATTTGATTTCAGCAAACAAATACAAAATCACTCTCTTACCTGATTAATGGTAACATTTGTAGTATCAAACATCAACCATTCTGATAATCTCAATCACCAGTAACTCTTGAACAAACTCTCAGCTACGACAAAAAATAAACCAGCGTTATTATTTGTAATTTTAGCCAACAAATATGGAATTACTACTTACCTCATTCTTGAGTATTGATAACTTCTGTTGTATCAAATTGAAAGTAACTTTGACCATCTGAATTACCTTGAATTCTTGACAACAATCTCTCACCTACAAAAACAAAAGACAATAAATTTTAGCACACAAATACAAAATGACTTTCTTACCTCATCTTCTTGAGCAGTGGTAACTTTTGTAGTACCAAATTTGAGTCATTTCTGACTATTTGAATTTACCAGTCACTGTTGACAAAGCTCTTAGCTATAATAAAGAAGGCCAGAGTTATTTTTGCCTATTTAGCTAACAAATATGGAATTACGTACTTACCTCAGCATCCCGGAGTAGTAGTAGCTTCCTTAGCATTAATACTTTATGTGCTTACATATGCTTTTAAGAAGTAGTGATACATCTCTTAGTATTGAGTACAGGTGGCTCTTGACAAATAACAAGCCGCACTTAGCCGGAAAAAAGGCGAAGATTTGAATTTAAATTTGGTAAAGGGTCTTCAATGCCATAGTAACCGGTCGAATCAACTTTTTGTTTCTTGAAAAGCAAGCATTTTCACAGGAACTTTCTCACACTTTGGAGCTTAAGTATAAAGTAAGGCTTGTTTAATGCTGTAGTTTCAGAATAAACTGCGGTCAAGCATAAAAAGCCGTGTTTTTTTATTTAAATTTGGTAAAGGGTCTTCAATGCCATAGTAACCGGTCGAATCAACTTTTTGTTTCTTGAAAAGCAAGCATTTTCACAGGAACTTTCTCACACTTTGGAGCTTAAGTATAAAGTAAGGCTTGTTTAATGCTGTAGTTTCAGAATAAACTGCGGTCAAGCATAAAAAGCCGTGTTTTTTTAAGAAAAAAGTTCCCCTCACGCGTTTAAAGAAAATACGTACAATCCATACATACATACATATATACATATATACATATAACATATACCCAATTTTGCATTATCCACCCCTTATTATCTAGCATGCTCCGCTCGCTCGCCAACTAGTGGTGTGCTTGAGCACAAATGGCGAGCGAGCCTGATAGTTAGGTAACATAAAACTAAGTATTGTTACTATGTTTTAGCTTAGTTCATGAAAACACTATACCTTTTATTTCAGAAAACAAATACAAAATCACTCTCTTACCTGATTTATGGTAACTTTTCTATCAAACATCTGCCATTCTGATAATCTCAATTACCAGTAACTTTTGAACTAACTCTTAGCTACAATAAACAAAAAATCAGTGTTATTATTTGTAATTTAAGACAACAAATATGGAATTACTACTTACCTCAATTTCCTGAGTATTTTGACTATCTGAATTACCGTGAATTCTTGACAACAAGCTCTCAGTTTACAAAAACAAAAGACCTTTTAGCACACAAATACAAAATTACTCTTACCTCATTTCTTGAGCAATGGTAACTTCCGTAGTATCAAATTGAAGCCATTCTGACTATTTGAATTACCAGTCACTGTTGACAACAAGCTCTTAACTACATAAAAGAAAGGCCAGAGTTATTATTGTATATTTAGCTAACAAAATATGGAATTACTTACTTACCTCAGCTTCCGTAGAGTAATAGTAGCCTCCTTAGCTTTAATATTAAGGCATTCTGACTACCAATGGCTCTTGACAACCAACAATAGGCACTTCGTATCCCCCTAAAATGGCGAAGTTTAGAAATTAAGTCTGGAAAAGGGTTTTCAATGCCATAGTAATCTGTCGAAGCAAGTTTTTGTGTCCTGAAAAAAAGAGTTTTCGCCTGAATTTTCTCACACTTCGGAGCTTAAGTTTATAGTAAGTCTTGCTTAAGGGTGGAGACCCATCCGGCCCACCATTTTTCTTAAAAATTGATGCTGAAAAAAAAACAACTTCAAGCAATGGTGGCAATTCTTTAATATTATATCAAATGATAACTGTTTAATAGAAAGTATCAAATGATAACTTGTTTAAGAAAAAGTACCAAATGATAACTTGTTTAATAGGAAGTATCAAAATATGATAACTTGTTTAATAGAAAGTACCAAATGATAACTTGTTTAAGAGAAAGTACCAAATGATAACTTGTTTAATAGAAAGTATCAAATGATAACTTGTTTAATAGAAAGTACCAAATGATAACTTGTTTAAAGGAAGTACCAAAATGATAACTTGTTTAATAGAAAGTACCAAATGATAACTTGTTTAATGGAAAGTACCAAATGATAACTTGTTTAAGAGAAAGTACCAAATGATAACTTATTTAATAGAAAGTATCAAATAATAACTTGTTTAAGAGAAAGTATCAAATGATAACTTGTTTAAGAGAAAGTACCAAATGATAACTTGTTTAATAGAAAGTATTACATGATAACTTGTTTAATAGAAAGTACCAAATGATAACTTATTTAAGAGTAAGTACCAAATGATAACTTGTTTAATAGAAAGTACCAAATGATAACTTGTTTAGTAGAATGTACCAAATGATAACTTGTTCAATAGAAAGTACTAAATGATAACTTGTTTAATAGAAAGTACCGAACAGTTTAAGTCTGTGCTCAGAGTCACCTACAAATTCATTAGCAATACTAATTAAATCCAAATCATCTGTTAGTTCTTTATGCACATGCAACACCATGAGGTGATTTAGCCTCTCTTGTACCATTGTGTTTCTGAGGTATGTCTTTACACGACGTAGAGCACTGAATGACCTCTCTGATGTGGAATTAGAGGCTGGCATAATTACAAGCTTTAGCACAATGCCGACCTGACACAAAGGAGTTTTCTGGGCTGCAGATAATGAAAAAAAAACTTTTTGATATCATATACAGTGTGCTTGGAAGAGGTTTCTGAAAACACTCGTTTAAACTCAATTGCAAATGTAAGCAACTGTGCACGCAATGATTCAGCTTGCAAATCCTCTTCATAAAAAGATGTAACAAAAGTGAATTCAGCAGAGAAATCAGAGTTTATTGATGCTTTTAAAAGTAGTTGCTCAAGATTTTTATACACTATATAGCCTGCTTGCTGAAATCGATCTTGTATGCAATTCACTGCTAAATCGATAGCTTCAAAATAGTCTTTCCTGTACAAATCATGTATGTACAGACTGGTTAACTATGGTCACTATAGTACTGAGTGACTTGACATAATGTAATTATTATTTGGAGGAAGCCAGGCTAGTCTCTCCGGTTGCAAGCTGGTTAATGTTAGTACGCATGCATTCAGCCTGCTTACCAATAGGGACTTCCCTCCGCTTTGGGTGAAAACCCCACGGCCAGTTGGGGCCGTGAGGGTAATTTGCCTAGCCTGACTATCACACCATTAAATGGTGGAAAAACGAAATAGTGCTGCTATATAAACTAGGCAATGAAAGGAAGGTGTAGCGGAGGACGGTGGGAGAACCGACCCAACCACTTAGAATCCGCCTGTGTAACACGGCAGCCATGTACACGTGTAGCTTACACGCTTGCGCAGAGTCTACTCTCAATCGGTCATACTACATCATACCACGTGACCACATGCATGTAGGTTTACCAACCCCGCCCCCACGAAGAGAGACCAGCAGGCTCCCTCCGTTAACCTCATTTAACTACGTTAAATTGCATTGAACATGACCTTCAGCTGTTCCAGATTCATACCGTCTAGGTACTTTACTTTGACGTGGTAATGACGGCTCGATGTCAAAGGGTTCTGTAAATGACGTCACTTTAGACCAAAATAATTCAAAGAATGAATCATTTCGTAAGGACTGGAGAGTGCCAACCACCATGGCTCCAATCTTCAGCTGCAGAGCAACTTTTTCTTGCAATGATCTGCTCAAATTATCGGTGTGGCGAAGTATCATTTCTGCCAACATTGTCCCAAAAGCAAAGCGAAAAGTATTCATCTGTGATTTTACTCCTTGACTTTTTGCTTTGCTTTCAGTATTCCTTGCTACATCTACTGCCATCTCCCAGGTGCCTAGCAATGTAGAGTAATTTTTTAGAACACTTAACAAAGAATTGGCTCGCACAGTAAATCGTGTAGGACACAGAAGTCAAATGCTCAAGGGAATAATATCGTTTTTAATTCACTTTCAGCTTTTAGCTCACGAAAAATGTTATCTTGTCATGGAGAGAGTTTAATCAACTTAGTGATTTCATGGGTAACTTCCAATTATAATTTCATGACTTTAGAATTCATAACATAATCATTAGCTGCTAAGTTTATAGAGTGGCAGTAGCAGTGAGTGAATACTGCACGCTCTTCCTCTTCCAAAACTCTCTTTGCTACACCCCTAGTAGAGCCAGCCATGGTACTACAACCGTCGTAGCACTGCCCACGAAGTTTATGGAATGCTAAATTTAGTCGAGTCAAAGTATCTTTAATAACAGAAAATAATGTAGCAGCATCAATACATGGAACTGCATAAGGCCCAATGAACTCTTCATATACCTCTAAATTATCATTAATCCAACGAATAACTATTGTGACTTGTTCCTGGTTGGTCACATCTGTTGTCTCGTCATTCATCACAATTAAATATGGAGACTTATGTACGTTTTCAGAAACTTTTCTAATAACAGAAAGAGCCATAATTTTAATCAAAGAATTCTGGATTTCATGTGATGTGTACTTGTTGGATTTTTTCTCTGCCATTGATGAATTTCACGATCATCTTCTCCACAATGCTTTAAAAGCTGAATAAAATATTGCTGTCACTATCATCATCCTGACCCCTCAGTGGTAATCCTTGTCTAGCCAATTTATGCAAGACAAATTTTTCAGTAGTATATTTTCTTACCTCGATTGCATGCTGTCTATTCAGGTGTGTGCCAATAAGCATGGTAGTGGCTGGCAATGTAATAATTGCATCAACTTTTTCCAAATGGCACTGGCTTTTCTCGTGTTTACTGAATGCAAAAATAACATCCTTCCAATTGTAAAAACCTTTGGATACCTAAATATACAGCATAATTATATTTCAATATTTATTGGTTAATATAATTATAACTGGTAGTAACTCTGTTCTGCTTGAAGAATAAACAAACTTGTAAAACTAAGATAAAATGTTCCCACCGTTAGCGTCTCTGTAGTCCAGGAAAGGCCACCTTGAAAACCAAATCATTTTGAAAAGATCTATGGACAACCTTTTTTCCAGAATGCTCTCTTGGGAAACTTAAACTGAAAACCGGTTCTGGTCAGTTTACCAGACCCTTTTCCCGCGTAGCGATTGGTAAAGGGTCTGGCTATGCGAGACTAGTCCGGCCATGGCCGTACCTGTCGCGCCGCCCCTGTAATAGTAGGCCATCTTTTTTTAATCATTTGCACTTGTAGCTACACTGTATCAGTCACTCACTATCTTCGTATTTCAGGATTAGCTTCCTCTGGAATTTTGTGTTCAGCCTACAACTCATCCTAAAATGTTGAAAAAAATCCATCTAGAGCTTCTGTGGTACAGAATGACATTGTTTCCAACTAGAATCTTTCGAATTGTACGTTTTCAAGGTTAAGATGCATGCATGCACACTTATCCGTACTATTTCACTTAGCTGCTGTGGTATTTCACTAGTTTCCGTGCTATTTCACTTTCCCCGTGCGATTTCAATTGAACAGCTATTTTACCCATACATTTTTAATGGGCAATTTCGCACCGTACTATTAAATTAGAAATTGTTAATTTGTTACCTACAGAAAACATTATGAAAGGTAATAATGAAGCACATTCAATAACTTAAGTGAACAAAGTCAAAACGACCTGTTCCTTTCTGATTTTCTTATCCATATAATAGTGTTTATGCAGGGCACACTGCCCTTCACGCTATTGGTACTGGACTTTTTCTCACACTATCACACTCGCTGCCTGTCTCTATTTTCTTACTCTCAGGCTCACTGCCTGTGTATTCTTGCACTATCAGGCACACGGCCGTCATTCTCTCACTGTCAGACTCATATCCTCTCACTATCAGGCTTACTGCATGTCTACTCTCACGAGCAGGCTTTCTATCTATCTATTCTCACACTCTCACTTAGGCTCGCTGCCTGTCTATTCTCTTGAGCTCACTCAGGCTCGCTGCCAGTCTATTCTCACACTATCAGGCTTACTGCTTATCTTTTATCTTGCGCTCACTCAGGCTTGCTGCCTATCTATTCTCACTCCATCAGGCTCGCTGCCTATCTATTCTCACTCTCACTCAGGCTCGCTGCCTGTCTATTCTCACTCCATCAGGTTCGCTGCCTATCTATTCTCACTCTCACTCAAGCTCGCTGCCTATCTATTCTCACTCCATCAGGCTCGCTGCCTATCTATTCTTACTCTCACTAAGGCTCGCTGCCTGTCTATACTCACTCCATCAGGCTCGCTGCCTATCTATTCTCATTCTCACTCAGGCTCACTGCCTATCTATTCTCACTCCATCAGGTTTGCTGCCTATCTATTCTCACTCTCACTCAGGCTCTCTGCCTGTCTATTCTCACTCCATCAGGTTCGCTGCCTATCTATTCTCATTCTCACTCAGGCTCGCTGCCTATCTATTCTCACTCCATCATGGCTAGCTGCCTATTGGTAATAGGCAGCTAGCCTACTGCCTATTCAACTATCAGGTTCGCCACCTATCTCGCACTCGTGTGCTGCCTTGCCACAGCCAGACTCACCACCAATGTATTGTCATGCTTGAGTAGTATTTGTTCTTGTTCTTACCCATTCTCACACTCAGATTTGCCTACCTAATATTGTACTGAGGCCCAGGGCCTATCTATTTTTGGATGCACTATCAGGCTTGCTGCCTACGTTTACTCAAGCTTGCTGCCTAGGTATTCTCAGACTCACTTTCTATGTATTCTCAGATTCGCTGCCTATGTATTTATTCATACGCTTACTGCCTATCTTGTCTCAGGCTCACTGCCTATGTATTCTCAGGCTTGCTGTCTATCTAGTCTCAGGTTCACAGCCTATGTATTCTTAAGCTCACTGCCTAGGTAGTCTCAGGCTTGCCGCCTATGTATTCTCAGACTTGCTGCCTATGTTAACTCAGGCTTGCTGCCTATGTATTCTCAGGCTCACTGCCTAGGTATTCTCAGGCTCACTGCCTGTCTAGTCACAGGCTCACTGCCTATGTATTCTCAGGCTCACTACCTACGTATCCTCAGGCTCACTGCCTATCCAGTCACAGGCTCAATCTGCCTATGTATTCTTAGGCTCACTGCCTTTGCATTCTTTGGCTCACTGCCTATGTATTCTTAGGCTCACTCTCTATGTATTCTCCGGCTCACTGCCCATGTATGCTAGGGCTCACTAATGTATTCTCAGATTCAATGCCTATCTGTTCTCAGGCTCACATATGCATCTGCATGGCACTCACTCAATTATCCCGTCACGTGATTAGGACATGTTCCTTCTCACTTGTGTCTGTTGCTGCATCCACCAGGAACACCGCCTTACTACTAAGGCACTGTCACATGACTTAATAGCTAATACCAACTTTTGAAGTTCCATGTGAATAGGGATGTGGAGAAGGTGGTGCAACCTGGGGAGGGTTGAACTGTCGTACTAGTGGTGGGCTTGAGCACAAATGGCTAGCGAACCTTTAACTACACTATTGTTAAACGATTGATTTTAACTACTAACGCTCAAGCTACTAAAATAAAGTCGAATTTTTTAATTACGTATATACGGTGAAGGGGATTCAATGCCATAGTAACTGCTCCCCGCAACTGTTTGAATTGAAAAAGAAGCAATAAAATCAAGTCACTTTATTTAAACTTTTTCTTTTTGATATTCTTAGTAGTTGTAACACACAATACTTTCACACAACTGACATACCTACGCAAGACTTAACCTTCGTGGTTAGTCTAGTGGACAATGAATTTTCAAGTTAATACTGTTGCGTACGGCTTATAACTGTGACAAATATCGTATTAACTTACCACTGCCCCTAACACAAATAAAAATGGAGCTCCCACAAGTTTTTTAGTTTTAACTGCACCCGCAAAAGAATTCAAATTGGTAAATAATTCACTTTCTAGGGTGATACTGGTAATGATCGCTAAACTGGAGGATTCTTTCTAGTGAAGTTTGGGATGGGGTCGTACACGGAGCGAACACAAAAATATGCGAGGGTCAAACTACAAAATGACATACGTATGTCCACACATAATTACAAACAAACAAACATCCCTGATTTTCAATTGTGTTAGCCCTCTGAGTGTCTCTCTAGCTCGCCAACTAGTTTATAGCAGTAAATCTTGGAGTCACAAGCCACTTGACTATGGCAAGAGTGGTGTAGAGAGGAGTTATGGTACTGTTAGCATGTGAGGGTAGATTCTCCACCCGGTAGTGGTGTGACAGTAAGACAGACCACCTTAAATAGCTGTCCAGGGCAGGCTTCCCTTCATTCAACATCTAATACTACTGCGTACTGCCCCTCACAGCTATTAGGGCAAGCAGCCCTTCAGCTAATCACTAACTGATACGTATATTGCCCTCGCTCAGGTCTTCTTACCTGGGAATGCGGTCCCTCACTTATTAACGACTACTGGGGGTACTCTCCCCTCACTTGACAACCATTACCCAGGTTGAGTTCCTGGAGCCTACTTAGACTTCAGCGTGCAGTGAAAGCAAGTGAGGTGGGAATATGCAGGACTCACCAGTCCTGGTTTACTGAAGCTGTGTCCATTCAGTTACCCGAGACAGACATGGTGGCTGGAGTCATCCAGGTACCAGGCGCTGATCACAGCTCAAAGGTCAGTGGCACCACTCCCTTCTCCGACCAATAAGTATTCATTGTATGGCCACATTACAAAGCCGGTGAGAGGGAGAAGGTTGGGGGGTCAAGGGTACTTCAGCATTACTCTTGTCATAATGATCAGTTCTCACTGTGTATGATTGTCTGTACTTACTTTCACAAGTATACAGCCTACTACCATTGGTAAGAGAGCTGTCAACCCCCTTTCCTAACCTATCACTTATAGCCTTGGGGGTGTAGGCCGCCTCCTGTGGCCTTTTGGGGGGACTCTGGCGATGCAGGGCAATTAACACGAATTGCCACTGACCTGCTGCGTCTCTCAACCCCAAGACCACACAGGGGGGTGGGTCCAGGATCATACCACTGCCTCATGCAAGGAGCATGCGCAGACATGACCACGGGCTCACATCAGCACAGACTGCCAATGTGTAGTTTAGGAGGACGACACCAGGTAATCATACCAATAAGGCAAATTGCAGTTAACAAACTGTTCTATGTCAGTCTACCAGACCCTTTCCCCATGTAGCGGTAGGTGAAGGGTCTGGTGATACTAGACTATCCCATGTTGAGGTCTCCCTTTCTCTCTACCCACTTTCTTCCACATCAGTTCTTTTTTTAGTTAGTGGAAGTATGGGTGCATCAAAATATGAAAGAGACCATCAACTATTTGTTTACTTTGCCATTCATTAATCTTGAGCTGATGGAAGCCAATTAATTTAATATTAGAATTCCACCATATGTTAAAAATGTTACTGCAAACATGTCTTTCAATATTCATGCTTGTATCTACATCAGCAAGGCCAATCTTTCTAGCACATTGCCCATTTTTGTGAAATAACATGTAAAGTACGTATATTACATTGAGCGACAAATAGTTTAGTTACATGTATTACATAGTGCAACATAATGTAGTATTCTTCGAAATATTTATGTAAAGATGGTTCTAATGTTTTGTATTGCTTAGAAAAGTTTAGTAGAATCTTTTGCAATCTATCTTTATTTTGCTCTCTGTTAAATTCTCAGGATTTAGCAAAACTATCTCAAATTGCAAGAAATTATTTGCTCACATGATTACGACGTGACGATAGGGGAACCTTTTCCACAACAGTTAGTACCCTATGTGAAGCCAACAGCTTCATGTTTTCTCATACTTTCATGTTTTCTCTGACTGCCAGAACACCTATAACATTACACTTTATTTCATCATTAGTATCATGCATGCTCATTATTTTGTTGTATTTTCGTGTACCGTCGTGCATCGTCGATGATTCGTTCTTTGTTTATATTTATCACCTAGAACACTGTCATTGACTGTTCTTTATTGGAACTCCGACGTTACCCTACCCACTAGTGGGTCTTCACTGCATTATAGTTACTCTGTTTCGGCTTAGTGTAGTGTGTGTCAATAGACTATGCCAGGATCAATGTGATTTCTTGCATGATCACCTGCAAACCACAAAAAAAAACTTGCCCTTCAAGCCCACCCATACTGAATCATCTTCCTACACCACTGTTTCCATTTGCTCTTAAATTTACTACTTTTACATTGTTTGTAACAAAAGGAGTCCATCTGAATGCTTTCTGACTGGCAAGCAACACCCCTTTTTGTAATTAGAGCAAAGTTTAGTGAAGCCATCCATAATTTTCATGCCATGTTGTACAGGATTCCCCTGATAGATACGAGCACAATGTTGCAATCACTAGTACTCTCTGTATCACATGCACATATATGAACAACTGTGGCATGTGTGCGTCCACGCCGGCCTAGGTATGATGCGAACACTTAAATTGGTGACAGCAAAGTTCGTTGCTGCCATCAGACCCAGAGAGGCACTGCAAAGTCTATCCTTAGCCCGAAGGATCAGAAAAATAGATGTTAGATTTACAATGCACAGATTCCAAGTGACGCACACCCACGTGACACAGCCATATATAGTAAACTGGGCCACGCAACATTTAATTTAACAAAACGAATGCGTAACCTGACGTGATACAGAATGATAATGATAAACTCATACTTGTGCACAATCATCTAGCTACCTATAAGCACACACATACAGAGAAACAGTTACCTGCTCATATTGATGTGAGATGTGGCCTCACATCTCCCCCTCCTTCCTTTGAGACGTGTCTTTGGTCGTCTTCAGGCTCTTCATATGTCCTGCTGAGGCAATCTGCCACCCAATTTTCGTCTCCAGGTCTGTAGCTTGTATTCCATCAACTTGAGTGCCCACCTCAAGAGTCTTCTGTTCTCCTGGGTTTTGGTCACAATAGATAGGAGTGGCTTGTGGTCGGTAATAATGTGGAACTTCCTTCCATAGAGGTAGAAGGAAAAGAAATAGATGGACTTCCCAGGGGCAAATAAAGGCAGTCTTGGGTCTATCCTCCTCTAGAACTTCCACCTGATGGAAGCCCTTGGTGAGGTCAAGCTTTGATAACACACCCGCTTCCCCCACCTTACAGATCAGTTTCTTCCATTCCAGGAATATAATAGGGTTCTATCACTGTTACACTGTTCAGTTTCCTAAAGTCAACACAGAGCCTAACCTGGTTGTTTGCCTTCTTTACTGGACCAGTGGTGAGGCCCAGGGACTATCTGACCGTTCTATGATCCCAGCTTCTTCCAGACTGATCAACTTGTCCCTGACCTTGTCTCTCATACTGAGGGGTACAGAATAAGGGGGTTGTGCAATGGGTATTTTTGTTGAGTATCAATCTTAAGTTCCACAACACTGGTTGAACCAGTACCACCACTGAAAACTTCACCAAATTCCTCCAACACCTTCTTCAGTTGCTCCTCATCAAAATTCCCACACACACCACTCAGTTTCCGCTTTACATCCTCACCTCCTTTCTCTTCCAACACCACATCTAACCTACTCACCTTCACCTTCACCACATCAAACCTACTCACCTTCACCCTCTCCAGATATCGAATCGAGTTGTTTATGTGAATGACCTTGAACCCTCTCTCCTAATCTTATAATTAACATCACCTTTCTTCCGCACTACCTCAAATGGCCCTTCCCAACTTTCGGCCAACTTGTCACAGAGTCCTGGCACTCTGTATAGCACTTTATCTCCTACTGCAAAGCTTCTGAGTTTGCTGTACTTGTTGTACCTCTTGGCTCTGTCTTCCTTAGCCTTGCTGTACCCCAGGCAGCTGCCTCCCTGAACAGTTTAACCCTTTCCGCCACTTGTTCCACCCAAGCACACACCTTTAACTCTCCTCTAGTGACCTCAACTATGCTATGGTAAAGAGCGTCAAGTGGTGTTCTTGCCCTGAACCCATGAACTAGATCAAAAGGTGTATAACCATGATCACTGAGGGGCATGTGCCTTAAAGCAAACAGTGCATACGGCACTTGTGGAACCCAATCTCTCTCTTTCTCTATGCACTTGCTAATGGCACCTTTCAGCATCCTATGCATCCTTTCCACTGTCCCATTGCATTGGGGATGGTAAGCGGAGGTTCTTATCTGTTGCACCTGTACTATCTCGCATAACTCTTTCAACAGCTTCGACATGAACTGCGAGCCCTGATCAGTCAAGATTTGATCAGGTATACTCGTTCTGGAAAACACTTCCCACATTCCTTCAGCTACCGATTTGGCTGTTATCCTTCTGAGGGGAACTGCATCAGGCCACTTGCTGGCCAAGCAAATGGAGGTGAGCAAGTATTGGCATCCTCCCTTACCCTTCTTCATGGGACACACTATATCAAAAGTCATGGACTGAAATGGCTCAGTGAGGACCGGTCTCTCCACTAGGAGCCTTCTTGGGGGGTATTTATTGTGTAACTGGCACGCCCTACAACTATGACAATGATCACTGATTTGTTTGGTCATCCCTGGCCACATAAACCTCTTCCTAACACCTTCTTTGTACCCAAATGCCCAGACTTCTCGTGAGCAATGGTCATTACTCTCACCCTGTATAATTCTGGCACTACCAAAACATCCCCAAACTCTTCCCAATCTACCATTCTGTGTTGAACTAAGATCCCGTTTCTCCATCTGTATCCTTTCTCCTTTCGGTCAGCCAACTCTCTCCAAACCTTCAAACTCTCATCCTCCTTTACCTCAGACATATAACTACTTCTTTCATCCCCGGGTGTCCACTTCCTCATGAACTTCTCTCCCTTAGCACAGCCCTAATAAGCCTGAATTATGCCTTTTCCTCAGTTTTGACTCCTCTCATGATTCCCTTACAAACTTTACCTATGTGATCATACAGCTGAATTGCATCATACTTCTTCAACCCTTCAGTAGAGAAAGCAAAAAAATTGTATCCATACACCGCCTCAGTCTCTCCCACTGAATCTAATATAACAGCAATTTGATCTTACCATAGCCTGCACCTTCCTCCACTCTAGATTTGATGTATTCAGCTAACTTCTCTGGCAATCTGTCATACAGTTTAGAGCACCATTCTTTTTCCTCCAAATTACATCCCGTCACCAAATATTCAAACTGGTCCAAATAAACACGCAAGTCTCCTCCCACTTTGAAGGATCCAAATCCACTCAATCTTTCTCTTATTGCGTCGGCCTTGCGCCTATATTCCTTTTCTTCCTCTTTCCTAATTTTCTCCTCTTCCCTTCGAACTCTTTCATGCTCGAGTTTTTCCCAAAATCCAACAGTTCCTTCGCTCTCCTTTCTTCTGCTTTCATCCTAGCCTCTTCTAACTCCTTCATCTCTCTAACCCTCTGCCTTTCTTCCTCCTGCACTTTCCTCGTCCTCTCTTCCTCTGCTAGCCTAGCTCTCTCCTCTCGGGCTCTTTCTGCCTCAACTCTAATTTCAGTCTCCTTAGTGTGTTGGGTTGTTATAGCACTGACCAGGTCCCTCATTTGCTGTTGATTCTGCTGAATTATGGCCATTAACATTCTCTCCATAGACATTCCCTGCGCACTTTCCTCAGTTGTACTATCCATTTCCCTGTTCTCCGCACTACCTCCCAAATCCAAAGTGTTAATTACTTCCTCAGTTAGCACTTTCCCTGCCTCCTCAAACTCCTCTTCCTCACTCTCACTTCCAGTGGCAACCCAAACTTCTCTCTCTCCCTCCTCACCTCGATGTGTTTCTTTTCCTTCTCCTCCCTGGGTGTCCACCGTTGCAAGGCGATGCCGGGTTCTGTAAGGAGGGAGGAACCATTGGCTACTGTAGATACACAAAGAACTAACCCTTGCTTTTCACTGTTGTTCTCTGAAACTGTCAGGGAATGCCCAGGTTAGTGATGAAGCAGCTCTAAAAACACCACTAAACTGCTCAATAAAGGCTTGCCTATTCTTACAGTTCCTGAAGTACTGTTTGGAAGTTCAGGAGAGGATTCACTACCTCTACGACGTAATACAGTAGTAGAGCGCCCCCTGGAAACCCTAATGAGCCCCATTAATTTTAGCTTACTAACCGAAGGTGGGGTCCTCCAGTCCAAGTGTTGGACTCCACTGTAGCCTTCCTTCGAAACAGGGTTCTGTGAAAGCTTCGGGAATGCTTTCTAGCTCTTTTTTCACCTCCCATAATGGCAGGTAGGAGACTGGAAACGATACAACACGTGCGCGAAGTTCATTAAAAAAAAGTAAGTACTGCTCAGCAACGTAAAGATTGGATTCTTCCCGGGTGGTGCGAGTACTGTAAGCATAGATATACGAAGGAGAAGGGATTAGAAACACAAAAATTTGCGATTATGGGCGCGTTACGCAGTCGCGTAGCTAACTCGCATAATTCCCGGTTTCCTTTTGCGAAAAACCGGTGACGTAATTCATGGTTCGGGTCGTAGTACATACAAGGAAATGGAGTTTGACTGGGGCGTAGCTCTGCTCTGTCACTAGTAGGTTTTGCTCTCTTGTGTCTAAAGAGAGCAGTACCAAGACACCTTAAACAGTATATAGCGCCAATTGTTTGTTCTACTCCAGAAAGATAGAAAGTTTTACTGGTATTTTATCACAGGTATTGGTGTCAGCAAAGAAGGAAGTAATATTATAACTGATCATAACTAAAGAGGTAAGTACGTTTTGCAGTTACAATAATAATTTTAGAGATTGCTATTATAGTATGTTTAGTGATGATATGACTTAAAAGGGAGTAATTGCTTGCAGATTGCAATGTCCCGAGTTGTTTGTGTTTCCTGTTGGACTTCCTGATTCTATTGGAGCTACTGCTAATATGCCTATTGGTTACAAGCTGTTGAAAAATACAACACATATGATGAACAGGTAAACACTTGCACATTTATAACTCAACGGGTGTTAAATAAAAACATAATAATAAAAAATAATTAAGTCACAAAGTAAAGTCCTCGACAAGAAACAAGGGCAATTTATAATCTCATTCCACGACTGCATCTTCTGGAATTGAGTCTGGAATAATGTTGTTTAAAAGGGCACTTAATTCATAATCATGACTATTTTTCTTAAAATTAATGTCAACTGTCTATAGGAGAAATGGCGGTAGAAGGAGAGGGTGATGATGTCCTTGCCTACACAAAAGTTTGGCTAGACAAAATAAATAGAGGTGACCTTTTCCCCTTGAGTGAGTGATGAAGCATTTCATTACTTTGTGCAAGTAGAACTATGTGTGCGTACATTCTTACTTCACCATGTGTTGACAAGGCCTAATGATAACTGGACTCTGCTTTCACAGGATATAGATGAGCCAAAGGATGCAGAACTATTTACTAGAAGAAATTATCAAGTTATGGGTTACAGTTAGAGGATATTCCATAGCTGGTCACTGGATGGAGGTGCACAAAAAAAATGTAATGTAAAGAAATCTAAAGGCCTGAGGAAAACCCTCATTAACAAACCAAGATTGATAAACTTTCAACACGTACAAGCAGCACAACAACAGAAATGAATACAGCAGATTTGAGTAATGAACAAGTTGGTCCTAACCAAGAGGAGCTAGAAGACTAGTACATGTGTATATGTGTGTACTATATTCTATGATTATGAACATGCTATTGTTTTCACTTTCTTGTGTTTAGGAAGAGGTGTATTATCTATTTGAGGGGGGTCTTCAAATAACTTTCGCTTTCGACTACAGTTTCCCCGGACTGGGTTCAGAGCTTGTGACTTCTGGATCCTTAACGCAGCAGAATTATCAATACATTGCTGCAAAGTTGGGTTTTCATTACGACCACCCCGAGATCGCTGCTGGCCAAAGTAATTTTCAATAGGGTCCTGAGAAAACCTTTCACTCAAAACATAGAGACCATCCCCTTGAGATATTAGGTACTTCGCCATCTCTACAAATGACATAACTGTATGATAAGAAAACATTATAAATGCTATTATACTAATATATTGTACTGTTTAAGCCAATTAAAAAATACCTGTTATCTTTATTCCTTCAAATGTTTCCTTGCTAAGCATCATTTTGTATCTCTCTGTTGAACTTAAATCCTCATGTGTCTCTGTGCACTTCTTCCAATCATCAAGGTACTTCAGGAATACATTCATAACCACTAAATGCACAAGTAATTATTAATACCAGTGAAGATATTATACTTACATCAAATCGTTTATCATCAGGACTATAATTATGGCTTGAGATCTTCCTTCTTTTTCTGTGCCCACTCATTCATATTTCTAGCGTTAAGACAGTCAAAAAACCTATCCATCATCATCACTAACTTTTGCGTTTCTTCTGTGTTAGGATTGTTGAAGTAAGACAATGCACTGCTCACACTCTTGCTTAAAACCTAGTATTACCTTAATTAATGGTTTAATTTTATTGACTAGTTTACCTGTGCTGCAAGATCTACTCTCATTTTAGAGTAAGATGTGAGATCCAATGTTCTCTCTTCAATTTAGGAATTAAAGTCAGCCCACACGAACTAGATTGAATTTCTAAAGACTTATCATACAAATCCCACAGCTGTTTCCATGTAATAAACTTCTCATTAAACTACAAAATTACAGTTATAGGTAAAATTTAATACAGGGCTAGAGATTATACTGTACCTGCATCAGGCGAGTCCCATTCACACCCGACTGGGATCAACAATTTCTTGCTGTTTTCATCAGATGGGGTGTATCTGCTACAAAATAGAGTGGCCTTCCATCAGGAGAATAACGTTTTTTTTGTTTTATAAGTTAAACTAGAATTGTTGAGTTTACCATGCATCCGAAAAAACTTTCTGTTGGAACTACCTCCATCAGCGGTTACACACAATACCTTGATCCCACTAGTCTCAAGTCTACAGATTGCATCCCATACTATTGGCCACAACATTTCACCTGTTACTCCACAAATGGCAAAATGAGCATAGGGAAAATTAAGTCTATGATACCTACAGTTGCTTTGCTACTTGAGGTTCATCATCAAGTCTAAGCAAATCATCATTTATGTCCCCTAGGGATGTAAACCCCACTATCTCCCCAGAATGCTTATTGTATACAAGTCCCTCATTAATTTTCATTTCGTCTAATATTACCGAAACAAACATTCTTGATTCAGGAATAGACATTTTACTAATTTCATCACATAGCTGTTGGTTGACTTGGTCTTAAAACCCAACTGCATTAGCAAAATAATGTGTATAGTCAAATAAAGTTCTTTCAGACGGAAGTTTAATAAAACCACTTGTCCTGAGAGCATGGTAGGAGGAAGAGGATAATAAAATGGGAGCTACTGCTACTTGCTATTATCTTACAAACCTGTAACTTCTTCACATCACTATGGTTACTCCATTCCGTAGGTAACTCCAGTGCTGCAACAAGTTGAGCCAATGCTGTATCTTCACTTCCTTCACTATCACTTTTCAATTTTTTCTGTTGCACTCGTTGCATTCGTCTCTCCTTCTCCTTCTTCTTTCTATGCTGAAATCCCTTCTTTCGGGGCATAACTGGAAAAGTAAGTAGTATGATACGATAAGTTAATATTTACTCAATACTGATTCAAAATACCAAAGTCTGAAAATATAGCTATTTCATGCTTGTGGGGTTACAAGAAACCAAAACAATTCAGTCTTGTTTGAGGTAAAAAGGTGAGAAAAAGTAAGGTAGACATGCACAGAGAGTTTCTAATAGGGTCCATACATTACAACATAACCATAGCTGTTAGTCCTAGTGATCACAGGACTAACAAGCAAACTGTCTATTTTATAGAAGGAAAACTAACCTTTTTCCTAATGTCCAAGCCAAACAAACTGCTACCTCACTTCTATACCATATAGATATACTAGACCAATTTCTTTGATTCAAAAACGACAAAGAAGCTGTTTCAAAATAGTGCTCACTCAGATAGGGTTCAAAGTGCTATCTCACAAGGCTATAGTGGGCGACACTTGCCAAAGATAATATACTGACCAATTTCTTTGATTCAAAAACGACAAAGAAGCTGTTTCAAAATAGTGCTCACTCAGATAGGGTTCGAAGTGCTATCTCACAAGGCTATAGTGGCCGACACTTGCCAAATTTGGCCTTAAGTTTATCAACCCAAATTAAACGCGCCTTTACTGTCCAATCTCGCATATAAAATCTGTACGTTATAGTTAAAGCATGAGCGCTTAGTTTCTAGTCGATTTATTGCACGACAGCCCGAGGGCCGTAGGCCCGAGGACTGAGTGCGATAAATGTACTAGGCACTAAGCGCTCATGCTTTAACTATTTTAAATACCGGGCAAGTGTTATTGCACACTTGCCAAGTTATTACACCTGACAACAATATAGCAACGGTATTTAAGTTTTATTACATCCGTTTCTAATCCCTTTTCCTCGTATATCTATGCTGTAAGTAGGGATGACAAAAAATATATTATAAATAAAGAAAGAAAAGTCCAATTGATAAATGGTTGGGTTTAACACACCTCTGCACTGACCGGTGGGTAGCCAGCCCAGTTCCTGCCAAAGATAGGTTGATAGGAAAATGATACACGACATTACCTCTGGTTAGCGACTAGAGTTAATGTACTTCGAGAACGAGAGAGAATAAAAAGTAGCTTGTCTTTCCACGGCATGCTTGGGGTCTTTTAAGTTTTTTCAACATTTGAAATTTGGCGTAGACTTAGAGTAAGGGTCACTAAGACTAATTCTGCAAAAAAACAAAAATAGGAGAAAGAAAGAATTTTTTTTGATGACTTACTTCTGGAGCCTATATCTCAATTTCAATTTTTACGTGAAGTGCCCCCTTTTCCCATAGACTGTTACATAGGTTTAGAGCTTCCAGGATGCTGGCTGTCCATGCTGCATGCATATCACCCTCCAGTATATAATAAACAGTAAGTGTGCCTTCCAGAAATCTTGCTGTTTACGTTGTGTTATGAGAGTTCGACCTCAGTTAACCCCTGAAGAGGACTTGGCAAGAAGTCGAAAGGTCAGGTTAAGTTATAGTTGGGTTGCTAGGTAGGGTCCCCATGAACCCGGTGGATTTAAAAATGAAACATGCATTTTCACAACCTTGAAGGTATCTAATAACCCAATTTTGATGTTCCCATTTCCAAAAATTGTCCGAAGCCATCCATATCGTAGCTATTACAGATATCATCACCTCTATAAGTATTTAGCAACTGTAACTTTTGAGTCATGAATATTATTGTACTAAGTAACTCAGTATTTCTACAATTATAAAATGAGGAATGAGCTTAAGTTGTTGCTTTGGTAATTCAAGGAGTTTAAACATTAAATATGCACAAAACATTGAAATCAAGTGAATAACAATGATAATTAAATCATAAGTTCAGATTACAAATAGATAATATGTGTATAACATACTAGTCAGCATAGTCATCGTCGTCTTCACTGACAAGATGCTCATCATTGTCAATCTCTACATCATCATCATCATTCTCCTCCTCAACCTTCTTAATTAAGTCAATGAGTGAGGGAGGCAAAATAGGTCCACATGACCAAACTGGCTCCACAAAACCCTCCTCCGTCTTTACCCATCGTTGGTCATTGTCATAAGGTTTGGGTCGCCAGAAGCAAGCCTGGTTAGCACGCTTGTAGATGGCAAGCCTATAATTGACCCTGCCAACATGGGGAACTAGACTATTCCTGCAGGATGGAAGGCGAGTCAGGTCAACCTTAGATTTAGTGGTAAGATTTTCATTTTCTCCCACCATCTTTCTGAGCATCTTGGCTCGCACCACATCCACAGAAGTTTCCCGACCCTGACCATACATGAGGCAAGTAAAAGCCTCCACATCTGTCATCACCTCCGACTTCACTGTCCAATCATCACCAAGTTGTCTAAAAGCCTTATGATACTTGGGGTTTTTTTGGAGCTTCTTCAGTGGTCCTACTTTTCCTTTGCCCTTGAATGCACTGGTGCAGTCCTCACCAGAGAATACATAGAACCCAAGTAGTGTGGTGCAGTACTCTGGTTCCAGTGACTCCGCCAGCTCTGTCACATTGATAATCTGGCGATGTTTGCCCATGCCAATATCAAGGAAAATAGTCAGGCTAATGGAGTGTGAGTGGTGCAACATAATAAAAAAGATGTCACTATCTGGAGTCCTCACTACAGCTGACTTGTACCCGAGCTTGGCAGCATAGTGGAGGTACAGAATAATCCTGGTGTCTGTTTCCTCTTGGTCTGAAGACAATTCAGGGATCTCATTGGTCATTACTTCACCATTGGATGACTTCAACTGATATGCCTTCCCCTCCTTGACTATAACTGCTGTCCCACACTTTTGGAGTCTTGAAGCTGCCACTTTGCTTCCCCATACCCGGAACAGCAGCTGGCAGAGCTGTCGCTTGTTGTCTTCATTGGCTAGGAACAGCTTAAAGTCTGCAGGTTTCCTGGTGGCTGGGCCATCAATGATGTACTTGTGAGAGGAGCCCTGACGTACCCTCTCCTGTGCCTTGATTGAGTCTTCATGGTAACAGTCTGTGGAAAACATGAAGTTTTTCTTGGCAACCATACAATCCAGCACCTGGAGGCAAATGCCACCGCATGTCTGAGGTAGATTAGTGAGCATATACCAGAGCACCATACCATCTTGAATGTGAATAGCATCGTTTGGATAGGACACGTCTTCCGTAATTTCATCCAGCAAAAAGTGTAGCATGGAAGCTTTGTTGGTTTTGGCAAAGAAACCATCAGGGGTGCCAAGGCTAGGAGGAACCGGAGTGAGAGAATAATGCATGAGTTCATCAAGGCTGAGAGGCTCATCCAGAAGTTGTGATTTGACAAGGAGCATGAAAGCCAGATTGCTTTGCTCACTGTATTGGATGAGTTTTCCCTGTGAGGATGTGAGCTTGACTGTCTTATTGGAAACCTCCATGGTTTTAAGCTTCTGTCTCTTTATTGGTTCAAAGAAGGTTTTTTCAGAAGACCCATTCTGGAAGCGATTCCTGATGAAAGCTTCTTTGGCTGTTTTACCAACTGTATCAGCTTGAAGAACATCAATCTCAACATCAGGGGAAACTGGAGCACCAGATGCTATATTATACAGATGGTCCTTGTCATTGATATCGAATGGGTTAGTGAAGTTCTTAATAGCTTCAAGTGTTCTCTGCACAGCATTTTCACTCTTCTTTATCTCAGCAGCCTCAAGTTCGCGATGCTTTCCAGCTTTTGGACACTCAGGGTCTTGGATGAGTCCGCACATCTCAAGCATCCTTTCAAAATACTGAGCACGAGTGGATGTTATGCGGCACCAGCGCTGATAGGCACCAAACATGGAGAATAGGCCTACTAGACCCCTGTCTGACTTGGCAAACTTCATGAATGTCTCCTCCATGGTCTTGTCGACTGCACTGAGTGCACCAGGAATGAGTGATCGTGCCACAGCAATACCACCATTCTCAAGAAGCTCTTTTGCACCAGGGTGAGATAGGTCAATGTTGGTGAGGAATGCCTCCAGCCAGACCAAATACCTGGAGTAATTCGGACCGTCAAAGGCAAAAAACAGGTTAGCCATTTCCCCATTACACTTGTGGAAGAGTTTCAGGTTGTTGGTTTTCACAGAGTAAATAAGCATCAAGATGAGACGGGCATGATCAATAAAGCCAAACCAAAAGCTAGCAGTCTTGCCCAAGAGACCAGTGCGAACCTTTTCCTCAAATTTCACATAGTTGCTAATAATGGAAAGAGTAGAAGGGTCTTGGAGGACAAGGTTAGTGTTCTCTCTGTTGCACAACTTGACCAGGTTGAAAAGCGCAACTGGGTTGTTTACCTGAACACTTTCCTCCTGTTCAAATTTTTCCATCATTAGACGCTCCAATGCTTCGCAGACTGTTTTGAGACAATATAGTGCCTTGGCATAAGCTTTACCGCTAAGGACACTATTCAGGCAGCCGCTGGTGACAAGATCAGCCTCAAGGAGAATCTCAGCATAGCCTGAGCCCTTAAATTTGTGTCCAGTCAACATACCCATATAATTCATCACAGTGTGGAACTGTCCTGGAGTGACTACATGCAACTTGTACTTCTCAGGAAATTTCCATATGAGGGGAAGAGCCTTCATGCACCCACCAAGATCAAAGGTGTTGAGGATGTACTTTTGTCCTACTTCAGCAGTGGCTTCTTCAGACTGCCTTAGCAGATCCTGTATGACACAGTACTCTGTGAATGGCTGGTTGATGGGGGTGAAGTAATCAATGGTTGACTTCCTGGTGGGCTTCATACCAGTGGCTGATACAAATCCACCAAATGCTGGAACTGGTTGTTTCCCACTGCTTCCCACCATACGAGCCAAAAGCCAAACACGATACTCATTTAAACTTTCATCATACACTCTATCATTCTCAACTGGAGGTGTGAATATAGCACCATCCGGGAATTTGGGGCCTACCCTGCTATAAAGAGACAATGGAGGAAGTATTTCAGGTGGATCTACCTTGAGTGATCGACTCTTAGCACGGTCATAGAGTGGCAGTGTCCGCTTTGCTGTTATATGGAAACCAGGTTTCAATTCCTGAATCATAATGCCACCTGTACTATTCACAGTATTGGACCCATGTACACTTGTAGTGATTTTATTAAGGTTGTCCCATTCAAGATGAAACACTTTATTACTAATGCCAGTGACAATCTGAGGAGTCAGGAAAGATGACACTTCATCAACAGCCTTTGCCATGGCACTCTCAAGCTCCAGGCCAAAGTTGTAGGACTCCGAGTGGCCAAGTCGGTTAAGGATGATGGTTAGCTGCTTGCTGCGATACAGGTGCCGGAGTGTGCAGCATAATAGGATATGTTTTGGCAACTTCCATTCTCCTTTTGTCACAGCACGGCATATATCCTGGCCAATAGACAGTACAAGTCGTCTCATCGTCTCACTTTTCTCCCCAATATCTGCCTCTCCAGATAAAACAATGTTGAGGAATTTGATGAGATTTGGAGGGAGTAGATCCTCAGACTTGATTTCAAGGTCATCAGCTGTGGGAGGCCAGGGTAAAGGCTTATGCTTATTGAAGGCTTGTAGGATCACACCTCGAAGATGATGAGCAACATCCTCATACTTATCTCTGGAGCCAAGCTTGTAAGCATACGCTACAGCATCTGCAACTGTCATACTGGCATTGTAGACTAGATTAAAGGTGATGAAGCCTCTATCACCTGGCTTTACTTTAGCAAACGCAATTCTCGTACTGATTGTATGATCCACAAGTCGACTCTTTAGTTTCGTACCGCTATAATCAATCATTGGGTAGCCATTTTTCTCTAGTTCCTTGTTATACAGGAACTGCAGAGAGGAGAGCCGGACAACTTCATTATGATTAATGACATAATCCTCAATATAGTCCAGAACAGATTTGAATGCTTGTTGATGAGCAGTAGTCTTGCGAATCTGTTCTGTGTCAAGGTCACGAATCTTGGTTCGCTTCTCTGCACGGACATGATTGTAATACTTCGTATTAAATGAAATACGACAGTAAGGGTGATACTGAGCTTCAGCGGCAAACAGATCTATACCTTTCACCTGACGATAAAGATGAGTATATCCCAAAGCTAATGCTCGAGGTTCAACCTCTTTCCAAGTGGCAGGCTTGTTCTTCCAAGATATAAACTTGATTCTTTCCTGAGTCTTCCCAGACACCTTTTTCTCAAGCTTTTCACAGAATATACATTCTGGTGGAAACAGTGGCCCTGTAGCAGGAGATGACAATTTTCGAGGAGAGCGTGAGATCCGGGATTCAGTTGAAGTGCTCGGTGTATCACTCAAACGGTCTAAATTTTTTGTGAAGTATTGGTAGCACCCTCTGTGATACCCAACTGTTTCTAAATCCATACCGTCAAGAGACTCAGGGACAAGACGACAAACATCTGCCATTCGATAGGGTGAAGTATGAGCCTCAGCTAGTCTTCTATCACGTACAATATGAAGTTGTGCGAGCTTATCGGCTGCTGATCCCTTGATGTTAATCAGTGATGTAAATGGGCCATGGTCAATATCAATCATGTGTACAATGCAGCTTAGGGGAGGGTGCTTCTGGCTTTCTTGTTGCCCCATTGGATTTCTCTTTCTTTTCCTGGTAGACATGATGTTGTATATAGCTACTAAACTGTGAAAACAACACGAAGACAGTCAAGTACATCATAAAACAATAGATTGCTCACCTACCTTGACTGGTTCACCTGTACCACATGTGCTGACAACCCAATTATTGCCCACCCAATATGATAAGATAGGTGTGACCACTTAAGATAGAAGTGAGATTTTTCATGAAGAATATTTATTATAATATGGATTCATTTGTACTAGCTAGTAAAAGAGTGGTGTACTTATGTATTGGGCACCCGGAGGTATTAACCATCATTAAATGTATTATGACCACAAAATAGGGTTTCGGACAATATTTAAAGTTGGGAACATCAAAATTTGGTTAATAGATACCTTCAAGGTTGTAAAAATGCAAATTTCATTTATAAATCCACCGGGTCCATGGGGCCCCTACCTAGCAACTAGACTATTATAATTAACGTTAAAAATAGAAAAATTTGCTATTATAATAATTAAAATAATAATTATTATTATTATAATAAAAACGTAATTATACATAATTATTATTATTATAATAAAACACAATTATACATAATGACAATAATAAAAATAAAAACTGTAACAATTTCAATGTAAACAACTACAGCAACAATAACAATGAGAGCAATAATAATAATAATAATAATAATAATAATAATAATAATAATAATAATAATAATAATAACAGCTAGAATAACAATAAATATTATAATTATTATATATTGTTATTATAATATAAATAATCTACATATTGACAATAATAAAAATTAAAATAAAAACAATAACAATGTAAACAACTACAGCAACAACAACAATGAGAGCAATAACAATAATAATCCATAATCCAATAAATCTATAAAAAAAATGTATTGCTGACCTTTACTAAGGAGGGAAAATCAGAGTCTGTGTAATTTTCTATCCAATTTTAAGAATAATTCTCTATGTTCAATTATATTCATTCAGTCTGCCACAAAGTCCACTATTGAAAACAAAATACCAAAAGAGGGGAACATAATATAGAAAATGGATAGAATTATATTTAAGAAATTATAAATTAATTGACCCTAGCACTGCTCCACTTGATATGTTTTCTCAATTTTTTTATTTGTAATTAAGAGAAATGTAGTTGAGTAATAATTGGTTAATTTGAAAGATACTTTACAGGTATTATATACCTGGAAGCATTTACTAGTGGAGTATTATGTCACTGAGGCGTATGATGACAGTTTGTGAGTTGTTGGTCATGCATCTAGGCATTTTTGGATAAATTGGTTTGATAGATTTATTGAAATAGCTATAATTGGGTAGAATTACTCAAGAAGTAATTCCAGACATTTTTGGCTCACTAACTGTTCAGTGGAAGGTTTGAATTGCTGCCAAATGTGTGGGTGTAGATTGTAATGTATCATTATTCAGTGGTATGGTATGTAAGGTAATGTATTTTACCAGAACTTGTACTCTTCCGGCTCATGTCCTTCAGAAGTTGAGTGATTTTTACAAATTGATGTGGTCAATATTAATTCTTGGCCTGTACAAAATGTTTAATCACTTATTCTACTAAATACACTAATATCAAGCAACAGCTTGGTCTTCAATTTGAGGGAAGAAGTTAAGGAATATTGTACACATATGTTACTCTTAATCTATGGTAATCACTCAATTTAACCTAAGATTTTTTGGCATAATTATTATTATTATTATTATTATTATTATTATTACTATTATTATTATTATTATTATTATTATTATTATTATTATTATTACTATTATTATTATTATTGTTGTTATTATTGTTATTATTATTATTATTATTATTATCGTTGTTGTTATTAGCTCTTATTATTATCAATACATGATATAATTCTACTGTCTTCTAAAATGTGCATACTGAATTGTTATAAAGACACATGATTACCTGAACTCCTTAATAATACATGGATTCACCACTATCCTTTTTGTAAATTTTAAGGTATAAAGTAAATACAGTTAAATAGATCCACAACTCTGTAAGTCATTAGCAAGATATTATTTATCTGCAGTAGGAAGATGTTCAGTGTTGGGAGCTCCAAAGAGCATGTGTTATGTGGTTTATGTGTTCATGTAAGGTATATATATATATATAATACTTATTACATGAGTCAGAGTGTGATATGGCGAAATATTTCACTAGCAAGCTAGTTTATTTTCAAGAGCTTGAAATATCATGCAGGGGTCATGTACCTCAAAATATCATTGTGAAGATATCTAGGGTGAAATATATATTATATTACATATATATAATATATATATTATATATATCCCCTGTAACAAGATGAGGGATGCAGTGGTAGGATAATAAGTGAATTTGTGAAGTAGTTTTCGTTTTAATGCCACTCTCTCTACAACTCTGCTACATTATCTGTACAGAAAGATAAAAAGCCTGAACACATGATGATGATGTTTGATCCCCATTGTTTGTTAATTCCTATAGCATTTTTGTTATATCCTCTTCATACATGCAGTAAAACTATTGTGCATAGGAGATTACTCGCTCTCTCTCTCCTATTGGATGGGTGGGGAAGATAATGGGTGTGAAATACAAGTGTATTATAATTCTCATCAGTCGTCATTGAGTCATCCCAATTAGTCTGAGATTATTATAATTCCAACCCCTCCTGCTCACACACATACACACACCCATCCATGTGTAGTAGTCTGTCTTGGGAACTTTTGGAGAAAAAAACTATTAGTGGAGCTCAACTTTCAGCGCTATTGTACTGGAGCTTTGAACTTTTACTACTACTATGTCACTATAGTTTTATTTTGCTACAGACGATATTAAGATTTGACTACCGGGCATGCGCTGTAATGCAGGAGTGACTATAAAAACGCTTGATTTGCTGCGCCTCGTAGGTTGAAAGTCGCAGATAGAAATGAATATTTACTGCTCATTTTTAGTCTTCTCGGCGGCTTTCGCCTTAGCCGCGACAACTTCACGGCACAGGCGATCCAGCCTTTCTAGGAAAGTTTCTTCAGAAAGCATGGCTTGGGGGAAAGCCAAAGCCCTTCTTCTTGCTCGCTTACAGTCTTACGGGAATCAACGCACACAGTCCCAACAGTGTTCTTCCAGCTGTGATGAGGTAGCTTGGAGTGAACATGTTCTCGGCAATAGTGTTATAGTGCGGAGTGAAGAAGTACGAGTGTGTAGGGAAAGAAGTAAGTTATGTTAAACGGAAGAATTTTTTTAATTATTATTAATTATTAAAGTAGCTAATAGCTAATTTTCTCAGTTATAACGGCTAATACATGTTTAATTAAAACTTCACCCATGTTCTGACTCTTTGTCCACTGTTAGAACAGAGAAAATTTGCTTATTATTATTATTGTAATTATTATTGTTATAATTATTATTATTATTTTTTATTATTATTATTATTTTTTTTTTATTATTACTGTTATTATTATTATTGTTTATATTTTTTTTGTTGCTATGATTATTTTATTTTCATCATCATTATAATGATATTAGATTTAGTGTTATCATCATCACCATCATCATTATGATTCTATAATTGTCTACTGTCAATATCGGTACAGGAAAAAATGGTGAACTCTGCTACCTCACTTCTCTTCTGAAGTGCTGCGCTGACAAACCTAGTAATGTCGGTAACATCAGTAAACCTATAGCAAAAACCACTTTAAAAGTCGGATCTAAGGATATTGGTGTAGAAGTCCTATATGGTGGAGGAATTGGTAAGAAGTTTAGCTGTGCTGAATAACATTGAAATTAATTGGTTGCATACTTCTAATCAAGAAATATTTTTAAATAATTAGTTTCTATATTTTGAAAAGCTCCCACAATAGCAGCTGTATAGGTAAACTGGCTTCAATTATGCTTTGGTGCTGTAAATAACTAAGTGATCCATTATTACTTGTAGGGTTTGCAGATCTCTGTGTAAAGTTTAGTAGGGATATTAAAACTTGCTCAACCGGTGAATCCTGTTTTGGCTTGGCATGTCAAGAACCAGTTCGGCGTAAGTCATAAATAAATATAGCATATGACATGATACTCATGTTTTGATTTGGAATTATCATTATAATGTTATAGTATGCACCAACAACAGTGTTTCATGTGACCCTGCCAGCTGCAAGTGCAAAGAAGGCTACAAAGAGCCAACTTGCTGTGAATGTGAAGACAACCACTTAAAAGATGAAAATGGTGTCTGCGAGCGTAAGTTTGTTATGTTTGTGTAAGGATGAAGATACATATAAAAAGTCATTTCATTACCAAACTCAGTTCACTACTGCATTATGATAATATTATCCCTAAAGCGAAATGCAATTTTTTTTGGTGATTTTATTGTTAGATTTCTTTGTTACATAAACAAAATGTTGGATAATGCATATTCCTGGCCCTTCATCTGTTCAGTAGAGTAAACTGAAAGAAATTATAAACATCAAACAAGTGAAACCATTCGTAAATAAATATAATGGAAGAGAGACAGGACTCTTGCAATTGCCAATGTTCATAGCATGTGTACTTGGGTATCAGACTAAATTTTATGTTTGTGTGTAGTGGTGTGCAAAACAAACTGCTTGACTATTGACAGAGGGAGGTGCACAACATGTGCCAAGCCTTACTCAGCTCCTCCACATTGCTGTGACTGTCTCCCTCCATATATTAAAGTGAATGGAGTTTGCCGATGTCCTGATGGACATGTAGACATTGATGGCACTTGTAAACGTAAGACTAATTTTTTATAAAACGGTTGAACCAGTTTATACCAGTTGGCTTGCATTAATAATTAATTTGTTCTCTGTGAAGGTGTCTGCCAAGGAAATACGATCACATGTGATTCACCACCGTGCTGCGAAGAGGGTTTCAAACCTCCTCTCTGTTGTGAATGCTTGTTTGACCAAATTGGAGATGGAGAGAGGTTCTTCAATCAAAGCGGCAGTTGTACAAGTAAGTGAGCATTTAGCTAGATTAAACACATAAGTTTAAAGAATAGTAGTAGTCAACTTATTATTTATATAACTATGAATTGAACTTTATTATTATGCTAGAAATTTGCAAGGAAAATGCTTTGCCAGAACATTGCAATGTTGAAGAAGGCTGCTCACAGTGCCTAGATTCCTTCAAGCCTTCTGACTGCTGCAAGTGCAAAGAACCACTGCAATTGATCAATGGCGTGTGTAGATGTCCCGACGGTGAAGTACTTGTGAATGGAAAATGCAGAAGTAAGAGAATATAATAGATTGACTGAAATTTTGGTCTAATTGAGATTGATGTTTTTATTTAGAATGGATTGACATTTCAATGTGACTTCATTTTTGAAAACAAACAAACATATATTTTGACTAGTTTAAAATATTGGACATAACCTATTTTAGTATTGATGATATATCCTGCAGCACAGTGACGCTTGATATATTGCAAAATAAGAATCCATCATCCATTCCACTTGCATTTTAGTTACCATTAATCGCTTGCCTTTTTGCCGTCTGTTCCCTTTTAAAACGTACGCCGCCTTACCTCACTGATTCCACCCGCTTTTTAGTTACAAATAATTGCCTTATGCCTTCTTTTTGTACTATTGCCTTCCTTTTTTAAACCTACACCATCTTCCATTGTCGATTACACCCATTAACTCATAACTAATTAATTTCTACTGAATATGGTTAACTTTACCCATTCATGTCATGATAATGCATTATCAAACTGTTTAATGACATGAGTTATTCATGAATACACACACCGCTGGTCATCGGTGTTGTTATTGACACACAAATGTATTATTATATAGATTCTCTCTGGAGATATTTAGCTTAAATAATGCATATTCCAAGCACTTCATCTGTTCAGAAGAGAAAACTAAAAACAGTTAGAAAAAAAGCAAGTGAAAAAACTTGTAAATAATTGTAATGAAAAGATGAGACACTTCCAATTAAATATTTCCTATGTGCTATATGTTATGTTTGTGTGCAGTTGTGTGCAAAAAAAACTGCAAGACTATAGACAGAGGAGAGTGCACATCTTGTGACCATCCTTACTCGGCTCCTCCACATTGCTGTGACTGTCTCCATCCATATATTAAAGTGAATGGAGTTTGCCGATGTCCTGATGGACATGTAGACATTGATGGCACTTGTAAACGTAAGACTAATTTTTTATAAAACGGTTGAACCAGTTTATACCAGTTGGCTTGCATTAATAATTAATTTGTTCTCTGTGAAGGTGTCTGCCAAGGAAATACGGTCACATGTGATTCACCACCTTGCTGCGAAGAGGGTTTCAAACCTCCTCTCTGTTGTGAATGCTTGTTTGACCAAATTGGAGATGGAGAGAGGTTCTTCAATCAAAGCGGCAGTTGTACAAGTAAGTGAGAATTTAGCTAGATTAAACACATAAGTTTAGAGAATAGTAGTAGTCAACTTATTATTTATATAACTATTAATTGAACTTTATTATATTATGCTAGAAATTTGCAAGGAAAATGCTTTGCCAGAACATTGCAATGTTGAAGAAGGCTGTTCACAGTGCCTAGATTCCTTCAAGCCTTCTGACTGCTGCAAGTGCAAGGAACCACTGCAATTGATCAATGGCGTTTGCAGATCTTGCCCTAAGGGTGAAGTGCTTGTGGATGGAAAATGCAAGAGTAAGAGAATATATTGAGTGACACGAAGTTTTGGTATAATTATGATTGATGCTGTTTTTGTCGGAAATATAATATGGGTTGACACTTTTATGTGGCTTCAACATACTATCTGACTAGTGTAAAAAATTTTACGTAACATATTATAATAATATTATTCTATCTTTCCCATTTTTCTTTTGCTACTTCTAATAAATAGTAGGTGAATTACTTTATAGTCATGATGAATTTTCATTAAAATCACTGTCAGTGACTGAGTCATTTTTAAATTTTAATAGAGGTATTCCTATTCTAATTAATGTCAGAAATTTTCATTGCTACTTCTATGATTTCTTTGGTAATTAATATTGATGAAGTTGGTAGCATTGAATTAGTTATAAAATCACAATAAATCTTGCCTCATGAGTCTTCATTGGTTGTGTGAAATGACAGGTAACAGCCAAGGATTGAAGTGTTACTCTCCCATATTATTCCCTTCCAATTGCTTGCATAAAAAGTGTACCAAAAAAACATTTTTAATCGCATTCAGAAGTTCTTGCTTTGTTTTTTGTTTTGTTTTGTTTTTTTACAAAAATGAGTAAGAAGCACAAATTATGGTGATATGGTCCTTTTAGATACAGAAGAAAATTTATTTCATTTATACTTGTACAAAGCTTTCTTGGAAAACAGATACTTCATCTCCACAAAGAGAAGACTGAAACCTAGAATTATTTAAACCATGACAATGCTCGGAATTATCGCAGTAAATTAGCTATTGAAAATGGCCAACAGCCTTTTAATAAATTTTCCCAGGCTCAAATTTTTTTTTTTTTGCAGGGCAATGTATTGATAATCAGAACATCTTTATAGTGATGGATCGATCAAGAGGAATAAACAATCCAAATCTTTATGATGCTATGTACATGATTGAAATGTTAACGGGTGCATTACTAAGAAATACAAAGAATCTAAAAATCACAGTCTTGTCTTATGCTGATACAATAAACCAAAGAAGTAAACTAAAGAGACTGTCAGTGAACCCTACAAGTGGAACTTCTATAACTGAACAGATATGTATCGATAAATTGAAGGAGTATGAAGTTGAACTCATTAAAACATTACGTAACAAGCCAAACGACACTGTAGCCGGTAGAACCATGGAGCTACTTGAGAGTGATATCGAAAAAGGAGTGATGAACACTGTGATCACCTTCGCAGGAACTGTTTCCAATTATAAACTACCAACAAATAACCCAGTGACTAGAATTGGAAAGGCTATCAAGAGTATAAAAGTGAAAGTAGGAGAGAAAAATGTTCGCTTTATCTCTGCTGGATTTTTTGCAGAGAATGGAAAAGATGGAAACGAGATTCAATATAAAAAAGAAGTAAAAGCTCTTGCTGATAATAAAGACTATCAAACCAACATTAATAAAAGTCCCGTAACACTTATGACAGAACTCACAAATTCCCTGTACGACAATGGAGTCCTGTGTAAAGAACAAAGTAAGTTAGTAACGAATATCTAGCAGAGCTATTTTAATTTATTATAATTATAATAATAGTTATAATGATAGGCATTTAAGCACATAATTATTCATAGAGCTATATATTTCAAATTTAGGGATGACAATTGAGTAGGTACATAATTGGGCGAGCAAAGAGAGCCCCTCACAAATAAGTATAAAAAGATTTTGGTATATATATATATAATATATGTGGCCAAAGTTCATAGAGGTCAATGCTGACCATTCCAGGAGGTTACTTTAAACTGTTAACGTTAGCTCAGGCATAAGAAAAAACCAAAACATATCAAGTTCCTTTGCAGAAGTAACTGGGTTTCCTTGAGGTTTGTTCTGCTGCTACAGTTATTCACTGATGTACAATGATTTATTGAAATTAGCAGCAATGGTATCTTGGTTAAAGTGCTTTCTATTACATGACCCTTTAGGACAGTATAATCAACCACTGAAACCATCGGTAGGTAAAGTGCACACAATAAATACAGTTTAGCAATGTTTAAGAGTACAATGTTTTTACAGAGGAGAAATAATTAATTAAAGATTGAATCTAAGACCCATGAATGCTAGGAGCTCAGCTCCTCAAATCCAATATTTGTAGACTGTGTCCTAAAGTGCACTGTGACATAACTCAAGAAGGCATTTGTTCAAAATTATCAATAATCATTGATCATTACTACACAGCAGTAAATCTTCAGTTCCATTATTGTAGGATGCAATAATTGAGATTAGAAGAGGTGTGGCCTTGTTTACTATTATTAGGGTCAAACTTCACTGTAAATGTCTTTGGGGTCACAGACAAGTTCACAATTTAGGAAGTTTTTGCTCTGGTGAATAAGTCATAAAGATTGTGGGACAAATTTAGAGTTTACTAATTAGAATTGAAATACGCATCAGAGAGTTCACTATTTGAGTTCCACTGTAATTTGAAATGTGCAAAAGTATATATGATGTATGATTTCACTGTAGAACAACATACAGTAAGAAATTAAAAAATATCATGGGTTACTATAATAGGCACAATGAATTAAGCAATAGTGCTTATCTAATGGTGGATCAGCCATAACTAAAGTTAACTATATTGGTTTTTATTCCAGAGGATTTACTTCAAAAATTTCTGGACAGACCAAGTTTCAACAAAAATATTGTTTCTGGATATGGAAAATGTATTCACAAAATATATAAAGAAAGAAAAGATCGAACAGACTCGTGCATTGACATAGATCCTTATTCCACCACATGTAAAAGAGGTAAGTAATGAACATTAAACTCAGTACGAATGTTTATACTATGCACTATGACACACAATCATTAATATAGACAGAAAGTAAGGCAGTGTATAATTGAAACTTGGTTATTAGCACTCTAATATTATTACAGGTATAAGGTAATAATATAAGTTGTACATACATTATAAGTAATTTAATTATTTGAATGGCAATAGCTTGTAGCACCAAGTTCGTATGTGTTTACATAATTAATAATAGATACAGAAAGAGAACTGCCAAATGTTCCTATGGGCATGTTGCTATGATTACTCCAAGACAGTTAATAGATGAAATATATTGATAACAGGTATCATTACTAAGGTCATGCATTGACATGCTAAATGTGTATTGCAGGTTCAACAGTGAGAGAATTCCTCTTGTCTATGATTAATCAACTCCTAAAATTGAATGAATAGATCAAAAGCTGCTCATCTGTCATTCACTAGTAGAACACACCAGATATTTTTAGTACTAGAATGTGACTTCATTGTATGAACTATGCTACTTTCATAGCTTGTTAAATTCTATTGTTAATGTCTAGCAGTCTAAATACATTAGCTCTTGATTGCATGCTAGTATGCTTGCACAAAATTAGTCCAATTTATTGGCTAAAGCGAATTTTAGTTGTTGTTTTTTTAACTCAAACAATTTCATTTTGTATCAAAGTACACCCTGTGCTGCTTTAAAAATCATGTGCTTCTCCTGACGTAGAAGCACACTATGTTCTGTTGAGTCAGCTAATTTCCTTAGCATTTAACCACACTTCAATCTGATTGGACAAACCCGGGTATAGGCTTGTTACCCGACCTCTCCCCAGCAGAGGTCGGGCTCCGCCCAACTAACCGTAGCCTTACGTGATTCTTCTCACTAAAAAGCAGCTGAAGCGGAACGCACCGTTGGTGGGCGGGGCGCAAATTGCAACATCCGGGCCGAGGGGGGGGGGCGTTATAGTTTCACACGCACTTCGTTTTGACGCGGCCGCCTGCAAAGAGGGTGAATTTAAAGGGATCACGGGATGCAGTCTAAACTTGGAACAGTAATTCGGTGACATAAGGTGAACAGGCCTACGTTTAGATTTTCTTGATAGCGTGGGGGAAGCAAAGTTGACCTTAGTGGTCGGATATTTAGAAAAGTAAAGTTGCTATAGCTAAAAACTAAACGTAGGAAGCGGGGACATAATGGGAGGAAGCCGTAGAGTCTTGAATCGGCAGTAAAGCTTGGACGGTTGCGGAGAAACAACACGAAATGTGTTAAGGACTAATAATCTAATTAAGGTAGCATAAGTAGCATTGGTAGCATAAGTAGTACTGATATCATAAGTAGTACTGGTAGCACATATAGGTAGTACAGTATCGGGTATATGTTATATATATATATATATATATATATATGTATGGGAGCTCCATTTCTATTCGAGTTAGTGGCGGTGGTAAGTTAATGCGCCTTTGTCCCAGTTATAAGCCCTACTCAACAGTATTTACTTAAAAAATACATGTCCACTAGACGACCACGAATGTAAGTCTTGCGTAGGTATTGTTCAGTTGTGTGAAATTATTGTGCGTTTACACTACTATTAGATGTCACAAAGAAATTTTAAATACGGATTTGATTTTGTTGCTTCTTTTTCGTTCAACCTGTTGCGGAGGCGGTTTACTATGACATTGCAACCCCTTTACTCATACGTAATTTAAAAAATCTCGACTTTATTTTAATATCTGAGTGTTAAGTGTTTAAAATCAAATTTAATCAATCGTGTAAGTTTAGGCTCGTCGCCATTTGTGCTCAAGCACAACCACTAGTTTATTGGCACGAGCGTAGCGAGCGAGACACTTACAGGGTACACACCATGAAAATCGGGGATGTTTGTTTATTGTCGAGTCGAGCGTAAGCGAGCGAGACAGTATTAGTGGGTGATACTGCAAAATCTTGTATATGTTATATATATATATGTATGTATATGTATGGATGGTACGTATGCGCTATAGACGCGCGCGCGGGAAACTTTCTCCAAAAAAGACGGCTTTTTAGGCTTGACCCCAGTTTATTCTGAAACTACAGCATTAAGCAAGCCTTACTTTATATTTAAGCGCAGAAGTGTCAGCAAATTCAGGCGAAAACGCTTGCTTTTCAAGAAACAAAAAGTTGATTCTACCGGTTACTATGGCATTGAAGACCCTTTTCCAGACTTCATTTCAAAACTTCGCCGTTTTATGGGGGGATACGGAGTGCCGGTTGTTGGTTGTCAAGAGC
>WLWD01000421.1_pt1 | contig 59096 bp, 22 predicted proteins | sample 6712731 | NCBI WGS metagenome assembly WLWD01 (sample SAMN12718690, study PRJNA576275) | sponge metagenome | isolation source: marine sponge | host: Mycale hentscheli | place: New Zealand: South Island, Marlborough, Capsize Point | collected 2014-11-01 | reverse complement strand
GTACTAAACTAGCCTGATTCTCTAAAAAATAATGTCTACATGTGTTAGAATTACAAGCACGAAAACACAAATCCGAGAATCTTGAATTATGTTGAGCTAGTTTTACTTGAGACATACACTTTCAATGTAGGAGTGTGAAGTGGCAGGTGTAATAGTGCAGTGACTACTCCACTGGTGTACACGTGATGACTCCTGGACTTCAAAATTAGAGGTGAGGAACTCTAGAATGACTTCTTAACTCCACTAACAAGAAAGAGGCCTTGTGAAATTATTTTTTTATTTACTATATTTATTACTCATTTTAATTGACTTGTGGATATTTCCATTTAATGCACACTTAGACAGCCTGAAATATAGGGAGCGACTTAAAGTCTGAACTTCTAGAACTCTTGTCATTTCATTTACTAACAGAATAATTATTTGAAACCATTTGTATGTGTGGCCGGACACACACACACACACACACACACACACACACACATTATATTTATTCAACTCTTCATTTGTAAAGTATTGGATTCAAATGAAAGGTGAAGAGTTCCTGAATCATTTGGTCAAACACACGCACACACATAGCTACAGTAGTGAAATAAATGAAAGTGAAAGAAGAAAAGTAATGGTACACATGATAGTTAGTCATTTGTTACACAGGGGCTGGAGTCAAGTATTTCTATGGTCCTGTGATTTCCAGATAATGTAAGATTCATTAACCCTTTCACTGCCAAGTTTATAACGACCAGTTCGGTAACATGAAAATGTAACTAGTGATGTGCTTGAGCACAAATGGCGAGCGAGCCTAGTACTACACTGGAGTATTAAACGTTTGGTTTTAACTTCTAATATTCAAGCTACTAAAAAAAAGTGGAGTTATTTAATTATGTATTATACGGTAAAGGCATTCAATGCCATAGTAACCACTCCCCGAAACTTTCAATTGAAACAAAAAACAAGTCACGTTCTTTAAACTTTTTCTTTGGGATATTTTTGTAACGCACAATACTTTCACATAACTGAACATACGTACGCAAGACTTACCTTCGTGGTAAGTCTAGTTGACAATAAATACTGTTGCGTAGGGCTTATAACTATGACAAATAGCGTATTAACTTACCACCGCAACTAACTCGATAGACATGGAACTCCAGTAAGTTTTTGAGTTTAAACTGTACCCACAAAAAAATTCAAAGTTTCAGTAAACAATTCAATTTCTAGGATGATACGGGTAATGATCGTTAAACCGGAGGATACTGTTTAGTGATGTTTGGGACGGGGCCGAACGCTGAGTTAACTCGAAAATACAAGAGGGTCAAAGTACAAAATGGCATACGTACGTCCAACATATAAACAAACAAACATCCCCGATTTTAAATTTTGTTACCCCTGAGAGTGTCTTGCTCGCTCCGCTCGCCAATAATTTTTTTTTTTTTTTCCTGCACAGACATTCAGCAACGAAATATATTTTAAAAGCCGGTACAGACAAAACTGTTTACTATGATGCAAAAAAAATAGTCTATTAGTCCACACAACAAATAGCTACAAATTTGGACTTACTGTTAGGACCAGAATTCTTATAATGGCATCTAATTAGTCAGTGAGACGTACAGAGGCTCGCGCCAGCACTTAGACTTTATTTGCGCAAGAATAATAATTGATTGCGAATTGGTACAGATTATATAGGGTGATATGGTATAGAACTAAGATAGGTAGGAAGTAGGTGGAGATTGAGATGAATATGATTAAGTTTTAAGATGAGAGGCGCCAGCAAGCTGGCCAAATGTAAGGTGTGGGTGTTAAATGATGAGGTAAATGTGGTGGTAATCAATAACAGGTTCTGTTCCAAGTTCAGACGGATAGCTGTAGGTCAGTTCTTCCTCCTTTGTGGGGGTGGTTCCGACAGACAGTTATCCTGAGATTGACCACTCTGGGTGGAGCCAAGACAGTTGTTGTTGTTGTTGTTTTGTTTTATCAGTTCACACACTTCACTACTTTGAAGTTTTGCTCAGTCCAGGTCTGTGCCATTGGCATTAACCTGAGAAGGCAGAACTGCCGTATGTGCATACTGAATGTTTGACATCGTGGTTCCTATGTGATTGTGTAGATGAGCATTAATAAAGATGTAATAAAGCATTCCTTAAGGCAGTAATACTTAGGTGAGATGTATTTTTAACTATTCTAGTGCGAGAGCTATATCTGAGTTCAATCAAATTGTAATGTCTAAATTTATTATCCAGCTATTATTTATATGTACCATACTGCTCTGTGTGTGTGTGTGTACATGTGTGTGTGTACATGTGTGTACATGTGTGTGTTATGTGTTTTGCAGAGTACTGAAGTCTTTTTGCTGTACTTCATGTGACAGACTAAAATTAGTTTACTAAAGGTATGTTTAATTTTGTGTGTGTGTGTTGTTGTACAAATATTTTTGTGGATGTTTCTCTTTCACAACTTTTTTTTTTTTTTTTTTTACCATACAAATAAAAAAAAAATGTTTGGCTGTCACCAGCTTGCTTAACACACAAACACTCTGTGGCTGAGTGATAATTTTCCAAAAGTGGGCGTATGCTCCTCTTTTTTCTTTCTAAGGCGCCACACAGCTTATTGTGTTAGGAAGTCCACATCAACCTAACATAGATTTTCAAAGAGAAGTTTTGGCTAGACGGTAGTATAAATTACGACTTTCTATCTAGAATGATTTGCAAAGTTGGAAATAAAATAGCTTTGGTATTGTGACTGAAGACTAATCTTTGTTTCTTATGTGCCAGAAAGTTAACAATGAATACATGAAGTGACTAAACCAGCTATTAATATTGTTTTGCTAGTTATAATTGCACTACCAGAATGCTTTTGTTTTGCTATCTCGAGGGTTTCTCAAAGGTAATGCTTTTTGAAAGCATGAGCAGAGTGCTTGTGATAAATACGCAATAGATACACTTTGAACAATGCCAGCACTACTAAATGCTTCAGATGCTGTTTACTGTGGTTTGGTATATCACACCTCTTACACCACACTCAAATCCTGGCCAGACCACTTAGAAATGCCAGAGAAGCCCCTGAGTTGTCTCATGTTGGATTCCTAGTGATAGACAAACTTTTTTTTTTGAATTTCTTTTTATTGTTTTCAAAAAGCCTGTGAAAGAGGGAGAATACATCTAATGAGAAAAGAAGGCTGAGAAAGAAATTGCGAAATATTTTTATGCTCTTGATTTTTAGATGCAGTGAACAGTGGAATTCTGCTGATGCTCGTCGTATGGCAAAACAAGCACAGAATTTTGTTACCAGTGTGGGCCACTCCCCCACAAGAAGGTGTGGCCCCCTAGTGAATTGTCCTTCTCAAGATAACTGGAAAGGAAGCTGCGAACATTCTTAACACCTGTCATTCTATCATATCCCACTTCTTTGTGCATTTTCATTGAACCCACTGGGTTTTCTTTTCTTTGTTTGTTTGTTGTTGTTGTTTTGTTGCTTTTTTGTTTTGTTTTTGTTTTGTTGTTTTTTTGTTTTGTTTTTTAGTTATACTTATTGATAGTTTTGTGCAGTAACTCATTACGCAGTGAAACCTCACACAACAGGAGTGGGAGTATTTGTGGAGGAGGTTAACTACTACTACAAATATATTTCTATTACAACAGTGGTTACATTCATTTTGGCTGTTGTACAGAGTCAGATATGAAGTCCACAATAAGCAAGCAGTGCATACTAATCCACCACTTAAACCAGCAAATAGAGCATTGCAGCATATATTATAGATACAGAGTAATCAAATAATGTAACTCGTTCAACTTCAACTATTTCACTTTTAGTTGTAGTTCTACTTAGTCAATCATGCACTGGTAAAAATTGTTACTGTGGCAGATATTTTAGACTTACAGTTAGACAGACTTGAAATTTGCGTCGTGACAACCAGTTAGCTATAGAATGGACGTATGTTGAACAACCTCGACATTTTGTATGGAAACACTGTATAATAGTGCACAGCTACAGTGAATGTTATTCCTGCCCCATCCAATTAGATAATTTATTGCTTATTACTCCTTGGAACAAGCAAACCTCTAATTTATGATCTGAAAGATTGCTCTTGATTTGTGGGTTCTCTTTTAGAAAGTTTGTGATAAAATTAATAATGATCACTCCGATCACTGGAGTTCATATTTTCCATTGCTAGTAGCTACTGTTAAGGTTAACTAAAACTAAAAAAAAAAACCCTTAGTTTGAAGAACAGCTATATAAAACTAAATGGAGAAGATAGAAAATTTGATTAAAACTAAAATTACCAGTAGCTAGAGTGGATGACAATAATAATTACAATTAGCTAAGTAAACATATAGCTATGTATACAGTAGAACCTCTTTTCTGGGTGGCCTTTGTAAAGAGGTTTTGCTGTATAAAAAAAATACAGTACAAATATGTCATATAATCAACCCATATTATGGGTTGATTATATGTATGTTTGTATGCTTTTCTCACCTAATTTAGATAAGCATTCTCAAATGTATTTCCCACAACGCTCTTGTGCGTGCATAATTCATCAGCGACCTCACCTAGTTTCCAACCTGACGTTATAACCAACAAATTCATCATCGATTCTTAATAATTTGAACAACAATTTATTGTTCGTTGGAGCAAAGTTAAATTCTTGTTTGTAAAACGACTGTAACTATAACAACAGTCCGCGCCCACCTAGTCAGCGTTAAAAGGAAGGTCGATTTTCTCGTGTCCTGTCTCAGTAAGTAATACACAGCTTGTGCTGGGTGGAATGTCCCTGTAAGAAAGGTTAGAGATGTTTAGGTGGCTATATTTTATTCGGGGGCTGCATATGCACGTGCAAGTTGAGACTTATGGCTAGCTATAAGAAAATGTATTTACTGTCTGTTGGCTCTTGTGTATGTAAGTGAGACTAAAATGTGCTGGTTGCACCAATCATGGGTATCCACTGTGTGATCTTATTTTTTTTGGATATGCACATGTGCAGGGCTGCCTCTCTGTCAGAGTAGTATATGGCACACCTAAAACTAAATCAATTAATTGAAGGTGTTTGTTGGTTTCTTCTACTACCATGCCTTCTGTCTCAAAAAATAGATGGCTCTATTTTTTCTCATCCATGACTTGATCAATGAATTACACCAAAATGTATAGCAATGACCTGTAGCTGGCTACAGTGTACATGCCATGGCTCTGTCTTATTCATTATACATGTGCTACAGTGTACATGTGCTCAGTCTCCATGACTGTGGTTTATTCATTATACATGTGCTACAGTGTACATGTGCTCAGTCTCCATGGCTGTGGTTTATTCATTATACATGTGCTACAGTGTACATGTGCTCAGTCTCCATGACTGTGGTTTATTCATTATACATGTGCTACAGTGTACATGTGTTCAGCCTCCATGACTGTGGTTTATTCATTATACATGTGCTACAGTATACATGTGCTCAGTCTCCATGACTGTGGTTTATTCATTATACATGTGCTACAGTGTACATGTGCTCAGTCTCCATGACTGTGGTTTATTCATTACACGTGTGTTTAGTTTCCATGGGAGGCATTACAGTGACAGATAAGCCATACCAGTGTAGTGTGTGTGAGAGAGCATTCATACGCAAGCAAGACATTGATAGACACAGATGTGTGACTACTCGTTGAAAACATTAGTTACTGTGATTTAGACTGTCATGTGTGGAAGAGAAGCATCATCCAATAGGTGGCTTTCTTTCAAGGTTCAAGGTGTGTGTGTGTGTGTGTGTGTGTGTATATGTATGTGTGTGTGTGTGTATATATGTATGTGTGTGTGTGTGGTGTAGTGGTTGTGGCGGCTGTGTGGTGTGTAGTGGTTGTGTCCTTGGCTCAGGGCCTGAGGGTCTTGAGTTCAAGCCCCACACTCAGGCAGCTTTCCATCTTGTTTTCCACCTGCCTCCCACCAGCCCCAGAAGTCCACCCAGCTGTGATTGGGTACCTGGCATTTACTGGGTTGCAAATTCAAGGCCTTTTCTCATGAAACAGCAATGGTCTAGGTGGGACTTTCGGGTGCCTACATCACTTGCTGTGAGGACAGGCTTGTGCTCCTGCGAGAGTTCCTAGCCCGGCTCTAGGAACTTTGCTTGTACGACTCGCAGTGCATGCTTAGTGCACACAGGCATCCTGGCTCTACCAGGTGCGCATAACCGCTAGCGGTTGCAAGACAATTAGCTTTTTGCATGTGTGTGTATACACATGTTTCTAATATACAGTGAGATATGCCACAGAGTAGTGAGGTCATATGTCCCTATAGTGAAGCTAGTCTAAAAAGGCTATGCTTTATTTGTGTATGTACATTGATTTTCCCACAAATATTGGGCATTTGATGTGGCATACATCAACAACAACAGTTCACTTTCTGTGCATTTCAATGTAATGACATCACCGTGAGTTGGTCAACATCTATTACACTTCTATAATATCCTGAAGGCTTCTTTTTTCTTTTTTTTTTCTTTCCAAATATTTGCTTACCAGCAGCCCTACCCCTCAACTAATGTTTCCTTGGACAAGATCAGTGGGTCTGTGCTAATGAACCATCTATTTACTAATTAGTGTACCTACTTTGGGGCAGGTGAGACAAAAACAACTGGGGGGGTGAGGTTATTACACTGAAACCTCTCTATCCAGAACTGTGTGGGACCATATACATACAGCAGTCATGTGATCACTTATAGTTCACGTATTTTCTCTTAACCGCGTGTGTCCTCGGTAGTTAGAAGTTAAAGTATTCTGAAAAAATCTTAGTTGTGTAATAATGCGCTGAGGGTTTGCACCCTAGGTGCTCTAGTTCTATTCAGTCCTTCCTATTTTTCCCTTACTACTTTGTGCTTTCATTTTTCTATTTGCTATACTTAAGCTTATCCATACTGTTTTATATTCTTGCTTGTTTTTGTGTGTCTTTTATTTTGTTTTGTTTTATGTTCTGTAATTATACTTCATTTTGGTTGAATTTGAGACTGAGTACTGATAGGGATCTTGAGCATACTGGGAATAGTGGGTAGACCTGAGTCAGTGTATGTAATTAAGTCTCTAGATATTTTAGCTTTTTTTCCTTTGTTTTTGTTTGTAGTTTTTGCGTGATAGTTTGGCCGAGTTAGTATGGCTTTACCTGATTGTTATGTGCTACTCTAAGCTACTCATCTTGGCTTGGACCATTACTAAGCTCGCTTTGAAGTAGTTAAAACTAACTCCCAGTATCCTCCAAAACTGAAGAGAGAGTGCTATTCTGGAACTCAATACAAAATTTTATGGGAATAGAAAAAAAACGCAGCTTCCCACTATAATGACCGAATGGTTCACTTGAAATGTTTTGAGAATGCACTGTAAATGTGTGTGTGTGTGTGTGTGTGTTTGTGTGTGTGTGTGTGTGTGTGTGTGTGTGTATGGTGTAGCTCTGGCCTGAGATCCTAGTTCAAGCCCCACTCTGGCAATTTTCCATTTGGTTTTTTTCTTCCTCTGCCTCCCACCAGCCCCACCAGTCCACCCAGCTGTGATTAGATGCCTGGCATTTGCTGGGGTGCAAATTCAAGGTAATGAAACAGTGTTGGTGCCCACATCACTAGTTTATTTGTTACAATAAAATGAACTACTACCAGACTCCCCCAAATTTATACCTGAATTTCCCTATAAATACATAAAAAATGTTTACTTGGAAACTCTGGTGGTAAGGTGCTTATGTGTGTGAGTGTGTGTTTGTGTGTGTGTATTGCAGGAGTCTCTACACATACATGTACATACATGAGTGTTTGTGGGTCCCTCATCTGAAATTACATGGGTGAGATCAACCAAGATGTAGTTGTGGTTATGTGGCTTATGTGATAATGTTTGTTGTGTGTTCATGATTGCCTTGGTTGGCAGTCATCAGCTATTCTTGGTGAGGGACTATTGCCTCAAAGCAGTCACTCCTGTGTTTTTATTTTGTTTTCGTTGGCATTTGTCTGGTAACCTGGTCTATGTGTTTGGTGCTGTGTGAGGAGCCGGACATGTTGTCTCCACTAGTATAGTCCGTGCAGGTGGATGAGTGTTCATGCATAGTTTCAGGAGGTGGGGCCTTTTCACCGACCAGGCTAGACTTAATTTAAAATAAAATTTCTTTTATTGGATATAGTTATTTATCTGTTATTTAAAACTAGCTGTCTAGTTTGATCTATAGTTATAGAGCAGATTTAAAATCAGCCAATTAAATAGCTACCAATGCTCTCCAGAGGCGTGTGGCACAGTTTATATGTTGCTTCCCGGAGCGTGATTAGACCATAGATTTTTTTTCACTGTTTTCTTCCTCTTTTTTCCTTTCCCTGCAATCTTTACTTCATTACTCACTATTTCTTTAATTCTCCCCTCCACACCCCCCCCCCCCTTATTTGCTGTTTTTGTCCTAAAGGATTGGTGTGTGTGTGTGTGTGTGTGTGTGTGTGTGTGTGTGTGTACATGCCCCCTCACTGGGCCATCACCTTGTCGTGGTGGAGGGACTTGAGTGTACCAATGAACCTCGGAGCTATGTTACCTGTTACCTGGTATCTAGTATTCTGGTAGGGTCACCTGTGGTGAACAGGTCTGAGGGGAGGTTCCAGACTAAGCATGGTCCAACCAAGCCCACTGGAGTAGGTGGGTACAAGACCAGGGCATTGCCTCATGGTGCCACATGGACCAATTCCAGTCTGTTCCAGCTACGGAGGGTTTGCAACCATCCTAGCTTTTCCATCTGCACGAGAAGTGGTGCAGTCTATCCTGCAGCTCAGTGCTGGTTGCTGGCTGACCAGATATTGGTATAAAATCCATTATAATCTTGAGCTTGTGCCAGTGAAGTGCTGTGGGTATGGCTGTCCTGCTCCCCCCTATCTTGGGGGAGGTGACCAATCATTGGCAGTGGAAGTCAAGTCAAGTGTGTACATGTGTGTGTAGGTATGTGAGTGTGTTTGTAAGGTACCATAACACAATCAGGTCATATACATATCACCTCACTAGCATCATCACTGCAAGTTATGTACATACCTTCAAAGACATGGTTGGCTGGTTTGTTGTTAGTAGTGTGGTTAATTTGGTTGGAGATAATATGTTGTGGTTGTGCTATATATTGATGAGACATAGTAGGAATAGAACTACCCAAACACTATAGAACACCACAGAAGTATTTAATTCCTGTTGTCAACCCCATTTTCAAGCCATAACAGACCCTCTTCTGAGGTGTGTACATGCATGTGTTTGTGTGTGCATATGTGTATTTTTGTGTGTTCAAATGTTAAAGTATGGCCCTTAATGGTACATTTATGAATGTCATAATCTAAACTATATCTGTGTGTGTGTGTGTGTGTGTGTGTGTGTTCAGTTGTTTGGCTGGAACAAGGATAATGTCATAGCAACTGGCTCCTCAGATGGGATAGTCAAGTGAGTTTGGGGTTCATTATCTATCATCCTTTATTCTGACCTTCTTTTCTATTCTTTTCTTTTTTTCTCTTTTTTTTTTTTTTTTTCTTCTTCCCTGCCTGCCTCTATTGAACTATGGTGTGGACAAAGTGGAACAAAAGGGTTACCATTAACACACTGCTGACTCAAAATTAGAACGTGGAGTCTAGTTTTGGCCCAGCTCACAGTCATTCATTCAATTGCTCTCTCAACAACTAATTTTAACAATGAGATGTGAATTTTTAAGGGGGGGGGAGAGAGAGGGGTTGCAGAGGAGAAGGCTTATTTTTGCCATAATCACTAGAATAGTCCAGCCATTTTAAGGATGGACCCAAAACTAATAGCAAGAAAGTACTTCTCAGCAGTTTTCTCTTTAAAAAAAAATGAGCTTATTAACATACTGCAAGTCCTAAGGAATCAAACTAGGGGAACACCCTGAAATTGACTCTCGTTGTTAAAACAATATTTGCATCAAAATAATAGAAGATAAAGATAGGTCACTGGGAAGAATAATTTACGCATCACGTTTCTTGGCCTTACATTATTACTGATTTTGGATTTTGCTGCTCGTATAATGAAGCCATTGGAAGAGGAAGGGGTAGGATGCAAATACTATTTTGGGTACCCTTTATCTCCTGAAAGAGACATTGATAGTTATGATGTATCGTTGCTTTAAACATAGGGAGCCAGTATGCTGTGCTGTGCTGTGGTGGTGTTACCCCAGGTCTGATGTCACACCTGTCTTTGAAATGAGACAGCTCTGGTCCATGATGACATTTTTGAGGAAATGGTGAGAGATTTTTTTTAACTAACTACTAAAACTTTGATTTGACCCAATGCTCACCTCCCTCACACACACATGCACCAACACACATTCACATACATGCACAATATCCCTGATGATGTCATTTAAATTTAAAAAATTTAATATTTTTTTTCCCGTTTATGTTTCTACTTGCAGGATGTGCTCTATGGAGAAAAGGCATCAGTGAAGAAGATAATTGTCTTCTAAATTGACTACCACACAATTTTGATATTGTTATATTTATCTTATATACGGTTGACTTATTTAATTTTATACAGAGACTGATTTTATTATAAGAAATGTTATTTAAAATTGCATATTATTTATTTTATATTTTTAATACACTCCCAATTTAGATTTGCCATCGAATGGTTTAATATTGGTACACATAAAATTCTGCGGCATATTATAAACAGAATAAAAATGAACCCTATTTTGATGCACTGGCCTTCTGAATGGTAAATCTTTCATCGAGAGACCAGCTCATTGATTATGAAGTATCTTGGACAGAGTGGTTTATTTGTACGGTAAGGTGTTTGGTATTCGTTTTGTTTTGTTTGTTTGTTTTAATAGTAATGCATTAAACTATCCGACCCATTCACATACATTACAGTGATAAAGTGACTAACAGCACCAAACAGCATTTTTTTTAATCTTACGATAATGGATCTTTTAAGCCTAGTACAGACATAAAATTGTTGTACATTGTCATGAATAAAATACCTCACATGCCATGAATTGCCATTGACAGAGTTAATTATCGTTATAAATACCATTGCATTCAATTGTATCATCTTCAAATCCTTTATCCCAATTATTAGTCTTGTGTATTATAACCAGACAATCCTTTCCCTCTTTTTCATCCCACGTGGGGCATTTCAATATGCAACATCAATATACCTAACACAACAACAATAATAAAGCCAGATGTAATGAGGATTTTTGTAGTTTGCAGCACTGAATTTGAAAGGATATGTAATTTCATTTATCCGATGTGTAATTAGTTGTGGATTGTACTTACAAATTTATATTACAAGTAAACTACTGACCAACGTACTGTAAACATTGATTGAATGCTTTTGTTGGCAAAATTGCAAGTTATAATATACTTGCTTAGTTTGGATGATATTCAATTTAGAAAGCTTGCAGCAATTTGATTTTATTGTCATAAATACCATTGTATTGTTGTTGTTGTTTTTCTTTTTTCCTTTTATGTTGTACCCAATGATTCATACAGCTTTACTGTGCACATATAATATATCGGCTATTAAAAATGAATGATAACGTTCGAAAATAATAAATTATTTTACATAAAAACTAGAATGATTCTTAAAAAAAAAAGCTCGGCATAGACAGTTCAGAAGTGAATGGAAAAGTACATAGTGGAATCTGTGAATTTCTGTAATCACTGATGACTTCAGGCAAGACAACTTCAGAGTGGACTGCACTACATAACATAAACCATAAAACGTCGGTAAAATTTAATACATAATAGTTAGATGTAAAATATTTATTGCACCCAGAACATTTTTACTTGAATATTTCTGCAATACCCCAATATTAAACAATTGTCATTAAATGCTTTACTACATTACTGTACATATGTACATAGTGTGTGAAGTCAATGAATATTAAATACATGTATAACCAGTTATAAATAAACACATTACTATTAGTTGCATGAATGGAATATTTACTTGTATGCTCAACCAAGCAGTGAAGTAAGTATATTAGAATGTTTGAAGAACGTAACAACAAGAGTATACTGCATAAATCTGTAAAATTCTACGTGATCAGGTATTGTAGACATATTATTATTATATTTAGAGATAATCACTGACCAAAAAACACAAAAAAGTTAAAAAACCAAATATTTCAGCTACGGACTGTAGCCTTCATCAGTGGTAATGATTCAAAAATAAAATAACTAGTTACTATGACAGGTGAAAGCCTAAGGGTGGTACATGTTAAAGCACTTGGTTGGTAACCATGAGTCCTGAGGGTTAGCCTTTCTTTTCCATTCATTGACTTCACTTATACTGCCTTTCTTTTCCAAGCACGCTTCCCACTTGAAACATTGCAATAGCCTACGGACAAGTTTATAAAACATATCCATATTGAAATATCAGAAAAGCTACACACCATAGCTATGGGAGAATATCATGATCCGTATCAAGCATTTAACATACATACACACACACACACACACATTATATATATAATACTTATAGCACGAGTCTGAGAGTGTGATAAGTGATTTATTGCTGCTTTGCTATTTTTTCTCAACTGGTTACAATACAATTTTCTTTGAATTTACTTGCTATGCGCGTGCTACTTCGAGAGTTCAATAACAAGCGTACAATATGGAAGAATATAGAACACTCGCATGATGTGGAAATATTTAAGAAAAAATAAGGCTGCAATATATATATATAATTCCGTAATGTGATGTTTCACCATAAATCATGTCTAATGCTGTTGGAGGAGGGAGGGAGGGAAGGGGGGGGGGAGGGGGCAGTTAATAACTACTGACTATTCAATTCAATCACAAGGAAGGTATTTCCAACAGAGGAAATATAATTTTAATTTTTGGAATGAATATTTCATGACAACAGCCACATACTGTTTTGGATAATTATTTTTGACCGTCTATAGGAAAAGTGGGCACAGCGCGGCACGCATAAACGTCAGGAAAAATCGATTTAATTCTTAAAAATGTATTAAATAAGCCTATGGAAGGTAATGATTAGGGTGCATATATCGACAACGGCTGAAGCAACGGCTTTAAAATTCAGAGAGCTCATTGTACTGATGAGGACGAATGTGTAAGTGCACACAATTTGTTTTGATAGGGCCCGTGTCATGCCCAATTTTCCTGTAGACGGTCACATTTAATGAGTTGTCACGCATTCAGCTGCTGCGGTCACTTAGCAGGATTTCATACAAGTTTTTTTTTATCATTTGGTGCGTGTTTGTGTGTGTGTTTGTGTATGTGTTTTTGTGTGTGTGTGGGGGGGGGGGGGACCTCCCTCTCCCCCATGTATGAAACGAAATCACACATAACATACACTTACTAGCAGAATACTTTTTTACCAGCAGAATTAAGTAAAGCGACAGTAAAAATTTCTCCTACCTACACAACTTCTCCCATCCAGTGCAAAATGTCTAAGCTGTAAAAATGTCCACGGGCATGTAAATCACTTGGTTGCTCACACACAGAATTTCCTAAAAATCTTTCATATACATGTCTGACAGTTGAATAGATGGAATTAAATGTGATTATGGACCATACACTTTACAAAAGAGGGCTAATATTGGGGGTATTCTGATTATAAGGGGCTGAACTTATATTGGGGGGAGGGAATTCCGTCCCAGTGCCCCAGAGTGAATAGAATCAAAAGAGCGATGAAAGTCCAAGTCCACATTGTCAGCTCATTCTTTTACACTCCTATTAATTTAATAACACGTAAAAGTACCATCTTGTCTCTATGTGTTATTTCTGGCTTAAACAAACAAACCATAATCACACTTTCAAAAACAAATATCTACATACTCAAAATGAAGCACACCACTGAACCACACCTACACACTACGTGCAAATGTTTGGCAGTATGTTAGCAAGTGGCAAGTAGAGCTCAATCAAGATAAACTTCAAGAATGTACACATGTAGTGAGGATTTTTCGTGACAAATGTGGAGAACACACATAGCAAGACATGATCAAAACTATTTAACCCTTTCATTCCGGGAGTAGCATTGACGATTAAAAAAAAAAAATTGTTACAGTGAGCTAGAACCTCAAAATTCAGATTATAGGTGCCCAAGGCATTACAGAAGCTTCCAAAATAGTTTTCACCCAAAAAAAAATTTTAAAGTGCTTTTTGAGTTACCTGAAATCAACAACCTCACGATAAAAATTAAGTTCGGAACGAAAGAGTTGCAAGGTATTTAGCAATATATCATGACACAACTAAACATATGTATGTACTATTGGCAATACTGCTGGATAGACAGCAATTATATAGTGCAACTACTGGTTCTTGATGTACACCTCATGCCAATCTATAAATGAGCAAGATCAACATGAGGAGACCAATATGGTTGCCCATAACTTACTTCAATGTGCTGTTCTTGCTCATCTGCCAGATGGACCACAGCAATCCTAGTACACAAATAAAATAAAGTACCAATGAAAAAAGTTAGTGATCATGGCATTACCTGAACAATTTATGTACAAAATTCAAGAATGGACAAAATTTACATTAAAAAAAAAATCTATACTACATATGTATGTATACTGCATATTAGGCCTCATGGAAAAAATTAGACTGAGGGAGAATGCATCTTTAATGCTTTACAACCAAGGTATTCATACAGAGGGATAGTGTCGTCATGTTAGGCAATTTAGCCGATATACTGGTAGCCGATATTTTCAGGTAGATACGGACAATCAATATGATGTGAATTAGTCAAACCATGACATAAAATAATTATTGTTGAGGACCGAAACTTGAGGAATACGGGGCAGTCATCAGACAATACGCCCGGAGGTTGCCATGGTTCAACAATTTCATGTACTATGAGGGGGGGCCCAGGGGATCCCACCCAAGCCAACGTTACCCCCTCCCCCCAAACTGAAGTGCTCTCTAATAGAATTAGTAAAAGTGTCCCCCTCCAAAGCCCAAGATCTCCCCTCCCACCCCCAAAGCACAAGATTTCCCCTCCCTAAAAATCTTTTTGAACGAATCCTGTATGAATCCCTTTTTAAGTAATACAAATACGTGTAGTTCAATAGGAACTGTTTGAATTCTTGAAATGGTAAAACATGTGGTAATATTCCGCAGTACACAGGGATCAAGTTTGTGGTGGGTTATTGCACCCCCTTGAGCAAATTTTTTACGGTTATTGCGTCTCCGTAAGGCAAACAATAAAAAGTTTAATATTGGACACCACCAGAATATCACGTGTTGTTTGGCACATTAGCACTCACATGTCACGTCACTTGTAATGGTAAAAAAATGTTGGTTAAGTAGCGGCATAACACACTTTTTGAACTGCGGGGCAAAAACATTGTTTCTAAGGACGACGCACGTGGTACAAGATAGATACGGAATAGATAAGCCTGTCAGGTAACTCACTCGTTTCCGGTTATAACCAAAAAACACAGCGCATAAGCCCACATTTTTCTATTGCATATGTTATAATCATACTGGCACTCGTGCTAATATATGGTCCAAACAATTTGTGCTATTCTGCAGTTACCCAATGATTATATTGAACTAGCTAATGGTAATAGATTATTGTACTCTAGTTATAGCCCAGCAGTAGTACCTTGGAAGAATTAGTTCACTGTCTTCAGCAGTCATTCCTCCTTTTCAACTGTGAATCAGCACCATCTACTTCATCATTGGCATTGTCCTCTGCAATGAAGCTATTACCACTCTAGAAGTGCCACGCTGCATTAATATATAATATATTCCCTCATAGCACTATAACAAAACAATAAGAACAGCAGAGAAATATATCCATTGCCTGGGAGAGAACTATTGGTGAATAACATTTGTAATTTATGGTTGCTTCAGAGTTGGGGTTGATTATGATTACAATCGTAATCGATAAGTTATTGCATAATCGTAATCATAATCAAAATCATGTGGCAAATTGTGGGTGTAATCATCGTAATCAAACCCATTACTGGTAATATTAGCAGTAAAGTAAAACACAGCAAGTGTTAGCTGTAATTAGAATAAACAGAGTTATAGCAGCTGAACTTAAGGCCACTAGTATACGTAGCCTGCAACTACCTCCATTCTCCAGTATCTACACTGGGAAAATATTTAGACCAGAAAGATGACGTCTATCAAACGAACTGTTTGAAAAAACTTTTTTTTTGTTGTAACAATCCCTATTTTTCTGACAAATAATCATAATTATATATAATCATAATCAACGTTTCACAATCATACTGTAATCATAATAATCATGTTACCATAACCAACCCCCAAGTGTGGTTGTTACAAAGGTAAAATTATATTTCATTTAATTACGCCAGTGTTAATCTTTCTGGTCTAAATATAGGGGGAAACCCTGATCTGAAACATGCACTGGCCTTACAGTTACTGACTGTGCTCCTTTTAACGACGCACCATACTCGTATGAAAGTCACCACATGAAAAATGTGATTATTGCCATTATTTATGCGACATAACCTAATCCAAAATGGCATGGGCGTGGTTTTGCTGCCTCTTGCTAGTTTTTAGCACTTTGCTAGCTCTTTTTTTGCTAGCTTGTAGCACTTGTTTGGAGGGAGCGACATGAATGTGCTGAACCACACACAGTGCAGGGTTTCATCCAGGAGGGGGGGAGGGAAGGGGGGTATCCCCCCCACTTATTTTACCTACTCAGAATTAAATTGTTTACAGCACAGCATCAAAATTACCTTGGTCAAGTGCTGGCCCTTCTATAGCTATAGCCATTAGTTTTGATAGTGAAGAAAATTGAAGCCTATTTTGAAAACGATTCTGATTTCTACTGTCGCTATGATTTGGATAGCAAAAAGTATTACCAGTACTTAAAATTATTACTTACTCCACTTTAATTTCGACCCCCCCCAAGACAAAAAATTTCTGGATGAAACCCTGCAGTGTACTGCAAATCCTCCAAGAAAACTCTCCTACCATGGCAGATTCATAGTGTCTGTTCCAAAATTGGAATAATGGATAATGAACCCCGCCCGCGGGCGCTAGCTTATTAAGGTTGTAACTTACAATAATGTTTGTATGAATACAACAGTAGGCAGAAAAGTGATTCACACATTCGTCTATCCCGAGGTCTATCCCCACAAGTTTATTTGAGCACTACTATACACGTCTACATTTTCAAGACTGATCTTCATAAAATCGGTAAAGGGTAGATTGAATTACATATTTCTTAATAGGGTAAAAGGTTTCTGACGTTATCACGTGAGAAAGCGCACTTGCTAATACTGTGTACGTAAGGAATTTGGCGGTTCATTTGATCTAAAAGGTCTACTACTAGTGGTGTGCTTGAGCACAAATGGCGAGCGAGCCTAAAGGACTATACTATTTTCATGACTTCTAACCTGAAGCTACTGAAAATAAGGTCCAGTTTTTAAATTTAGCATACAGGGTAAAGGGATTTCAGTGCCATAGTAACAACTCTCTGCAACTGCTTGAATTGAAGGAAAAAACAACAACAACAAAACAATACACGTTATTTAAAAGTTTTCTTTGTGATATTCTTTAGCTAAGTAGTGGTTGTAACACACAATGCTTTGACACAGCTGGACACGCACCTACACAGACTTACCTTCGCAGTAGTCTAGTGGACAATGTATTTTCAGGTAAATACAAAGAGTAGTAGCTTCCTTAGCATTAATACTTCAAGTGCTTAAATACGCTTTTCAGAAGTAGTGATAGCTCTCTTAGTACTGACTACCAGGTGGCTCTTGACAACTAACAAGCCGCACTTAGCCGGAAAAAAGGGGAATTTTTGAATTTAAATCTGGTAAAGGGTCTTCAATGCCATAGTAACTGACAAAGAGCGCATTGACTTACCACCGCCACTAACTCGAATAGAAATGGAAGTCCCTTAAGTTTTCAAGTTTTAACTGCACCCGCAAAAGAATTCAAAACGGTAAACAATTCAATTTCTAGGGTGATCGGGTACTGATCGATAAACCAGAGGATTCTGTTAGTGCAATTTGGGACGGGGTCGACAACCGAACTAACACAAAAACGCGAGGGTCAAAAGTACAAAATGCCTACGTACGTCCAACATATATACAAATAAACTAGTGGTGTGCTTGAGCACAAATGGCGAGCGAGCCTGATAGTTAGGTAACATAAAATGTTACTATTTTAGCTTACTTCATGCAAACACTATAATAGCAGTTATGACATTTGATTTCAGCAAACAAATACAAAATCACTCTCTTACCTGATTAATGGTAACTTTTGTAGTATCAAACATCAACCATTCTGATAATCTCAATACCAGTAACTCTTGAACAAGCTCTCAGCTACGATAAAAAATAAACCAGTGTTATTATTTGTAATTTTAGCCAACAAATATGGAATTACTACTTACATCATTCTTGAGTATTGACAACTTCTGTAGTATCAAATTGAAGTTACTTTGACCATCTGAATTACCTTGAATTCTTGACAACAAGCTCTCACCTACAAAAACAAAAGACAATCCATTTTAGCACACAAATACAAAATTACTTTCTTACCTCATTTTCTTGAGCAGTGGTAACTTTTGTAGTACCAAATTTGAGCCAATCTGACTATTTGAATTTACCAGTCACTGTTGACTAGCTCTTAGCTACAAAAAAGAAAGGCCAGAGTTAATTTTGCATATTTAGCTAACAAATATGGAATTGCGTACTTATCTCAGCTTCCCTCGAGAAGTAGTAGCTTCCATAGCATTAATACTACGGCATTCTGACTACCAACGGCTCTTGACAACCAACAACCGGCACTCCGTATCCCCCCATAAACGGCGAAGTTTTGAAATTTAGTCTGGAAAAGGGTCTTCAATGCCATAGTAACCTGTCGAATCAACTTTTTGAGTCTTGAAAACAAGCGTTTTAGCAGGAATTTTCTCATACTTTGGAGCTTAAGTATAAAGTAAGGTTTGCTTAATGCTGTAGTTTCAGAATAAACTGGAGTCAAGCCTAAATAGCCGTGTTTTTTGGAGAAAAACGTTCCCCGCGCGCGCGTTGAAAGAGCATACGTACCATCCATACATACATACATATATATAACATATACCCGATTTTGTATTATCCACCCCTAATACTGTCTCGCTACTAATACTGTTTTATAGGTGTAGCTAAACTAGTGGCAGGCATTGGACGGCATAAATATTAATTTATAGGGAAGGGGTGGTGGTAGGGCTAGGTATAAGAAATACAGTATTTCTGCCAGCAGCTAGCAGCTGTGTTTAATTGATATAGCAGACAAGAATTTTAATGTTGATATTATGAAACCCATTGTGTACGAGTTATTTATAGACCCTTTACCTAAGCTTTTGAGACCCAAGGCGAACTATAGTCTGGTGTTGCCGACCCTTACCTTTTTAAATATTGTGCCTGGGTGGAGGAAAGGGTCTGGGGACTCAAGTACCAATGATCAGATTCTGGTGCTAACCACCAATTTAAAACATTCACCACAGTGGTTGTATACTTCGTCTCAATAACGGTTGAAGAGATTTCACCATAACTTACCAGCCAGATAGTTTGATAAAAGTAACCTGAAGCTGTACAACGGTAGTGACAGTCTATTGCTAAAGGTTTGGGGTATAGCCATTTCTAGAGCTAGTACGTATGAAGTTGTCCACAGACCCTGATAATCCAATTGGCTATACATTATATGTATGTGTTAGTATTTTGCTGTATGCCAAACTGAACTCACCCCCAGAACGGCTCCCTTGACAGATTCATTGAATCTTTTTTTTTGTTTCATAGAGACTAGGTTAATTCAACTACCGGTAGATCTTGTGTACAAGGGTAAATTCTTACCATGCAATACAAGCGCCTTCTGATATCAAGTTTCTTGAATAATAGACCGCAAGACTACCAGAGTGTCCACAGTTGGGCTTAATTAGTGCATGCGCAAAAACTTATTTCAAACTGGTTTGGTACTAGAGTCCCCAGACCCTTTCCTCCTCCCCCGCACCATATTAAAAGTAGGTAAAGTGTCGGCAACACCAGACTAGGTGAACTAACACAGTATCAGAGTTCCAAGCAATCTGCACTACATAGCACAAATTAGAAACTAAAATAATATCATTTGCAGCACTGTGCCGGTCTCACAAAAAAGGTGAATGATCTCGATATTAGACTAACTCAATTTGGAATTGTAAAATTCTATATTCTATGAAGCAGTTGTAAGTAGCAGCAATTTTGACCAGTAATTGTAAAATATTTGCAAGTTATTCTTTTTTGATTTGCAGTTGTGAGGTTATTCAGTACTTTTTTCTCTAATGAAATAATATTGATTAAGAAATATTGGTATACCATTGGGAGTTGTTGTGTATTTTAAAATTTGTAGGGTATTTATATGAGCAGTGGAGGTAATGTGACTTTGCTGAAATTGGTATTTCCCTGCAAGAAGTGATGTGGCATCCCTTATTTTTTTAACCCCTCCCTCTTTCTCCCCAATAATTTTATTGTACTGAATAAATAGTATTATTTAGTTTTGTTTCCGTTAGAGGAATATTTCTCCACCTGTTGTGCTGAGCTAGAAATACCTCTTTTAGTAGAGGGTTAAGCATATGTATAACAATTTGTATGTAGGGTGATGTTAACTTTTTTGGGGCCTACCATGGAAACGGTAAAAGGTTTATTGTGCTTAGGGTAAAGGGTGTGTAATGGATTTCATGTTGGTAATTTGGTAAAGGGTTAATGAAATGGGTTGGCAGAGATGAGATTCTGAGTTATTTTCTTGCTGAACTTATTGGTGTTTACTTTAAGAGAGAGAGTTTTGAGTGCTTTAAGTTTGTACATCCACTGAGTCTGTAGTACTATTTTAACTGTTATTTTATTATCATGAACCTTTTTAAAGTCATGTGTAACTTGTGCATGTCAGTCTGGAACCGAGGGGGGTCAACAAACTACAAGTCATTTTAATAGACTCACTATATTGATGTCCCCTTACCACAAATCACACAAGCTTGTGTCTGGTTGATGGTGTCCATTACTCAGAACACAGAGAGGCTCGAGTATACTGCTAATCATTTTCTAGAATGAACCCTTTACCTATTTATCCTAATGCCATTAATGTCCTCGCTGTACATGCATAATCTAGGGGTTCCTTTAATGCTGCAAATAACGGACCAGAGTCTATCTGATGTTATACCCTTTCACCATGAATTTGAAAGGACATTTATAATTTTGGCCTGACATGTACTTATGAAAGTACATACCACAATAGCTAGTGCCAAAATTTATCTGACATGATCTTCCAATTTGAATTTGATCAGGTACTTAAGAATTAGACCAAAATTTGATGTCAAAGTGTTTCTGTTCCCATAGTATACATAACCTTTCATTTTTTATTGGACAATGATAATAGTTAATATTAATTTAGTAACCGTTTTCATGTGTGTATGCAGGTAAAAGGTTTTGTATCAAGGCGTAATCTATACACAAGCTTCAAAGGACTTGCTAAGTAAGTTTTATATAAGTGTAATAGGGAATGTAAATTCACTCCATAAATGTCTGGAAATCCAGAAATTGTCCGACCCATCCCATTGTCCCCGGGACCTTGGGGTTTCATGGGATGTCCATCTATTCCACCTATACATACATGTGTGTCTGGGATGGGAAAGACAGTGGGACAGACATGTATCTATAGGTGGGATAGATAGGAGTGAATTAAATTTGCAATATCAAAAAGTACTATCTGTAATGAGGTAAAGGGTTCCCTTGCTTCACACTGTAACTCAGGATTGGTTTACCACGTCCAGTCCTTAAGTTTACTAAGTGGGGCTTATGTTTTAAGTGTTCTGAGGCAAAATCGTGTGTTCTTCAACCCTTTTACTGGCAGGTGACTGACCACCAATTCGGTAAAGAATGGACACATATTTTTAAAAACTTTTTTCCAGTAAAGATTTATACCAATACAAACAACTCCGAAGCAAACTGAGCTATTTAGAAAATGCCTGCAATATCTCCAGACTGATGTTTGAAAAAAAAAATTTAGGAAAATATTTGGTGCTTACGCCTTTTTTATTTTATGAAGTACTACTTCATGTCAGAGAAACTGTATTAAAAACAACAACTGTGTCGCCATTCTAGTGAATAATCGTAATTGTCAAGCGAACCACGGCGCCATGTGGCGTTTGAAACTGAGGTGGTAGTGGACGTTATATTCCCATTTAGGTACTGCCATATAGAGTGATAGTGAAAATAGAAGTTAATATAATACAATATATATAAGGGGCTTTATTTTTTATTTTTTTATTTTTTTGTGGGCTGCACAGTTAGTTGACGTAGACATGTTGCCTGTAGTAATATTTTGTAATAATTTATCAAATATGGAAGTTAATGTGTTCAATGTTCTTTATGTTTAGATGAAGCTGAGTGAATAGAGATTGTCTTAAAGGTGTGTCTGTGATGGATGATTGAAGAACTCTACATCACTGAGGGAGTGAACTGTCATCATTGGACCTAAACATACAAACATACAATTTTTGTGTCATCTCATACCCGTATTGTATGTGAAATAATATTTACTGTATTATACCTGAATATAATCACATGGCGTTACAGTACACTTTATATTGGCGAAGAATTACACCCTATAGGGTGTGTTTTGGTGTTCATATACACTGTAGGAGTGTAGTGTAACACTCCTATGAGTGTGATAGGGGTGTAATGGTACACCCTATTTGGTATACTAGGAGGGTGTTTGAAGGGTGTAACGGGACACTAATTTGGGGGTGTATCAATACACCCCATGGGGTGTAGTACAGACAGTGTAGTTGGAACACCAAAAGAGGTGTAATGTAACACCTCGTTTTTTACAGTGTATGTGGCATATCTAATATGTCTCCAACTATTGGTTATATACTTGTGTCACAAATATGTACGATTTACACATATTTGTGGTAGAAATGTTACTAAAGTCTTGGCAACCATATTGTTAATGTGTTTTATGAAGTGTTTGCTCTGGGTGGAAAATGTTTTAAGCATTCACCCTTTCCATTACAGTCACGGAGACAGCCCTTGTTGTAATCATAGTGTCCTCTTGTGGACATACGATCCTACCATTACTCTTCATTCTGCCTATTACTTACCACTTGCTGTTGCAGCCATAATAATTGGGTTCACTTTACTGATATTCACATCTAGTCTTTTGCTTATTCAGACATTAAAAAAAGTATCTAACAAGATAATATCAAAGTGGGTCTCATTTTCGAAGCCATTTTTTGAAGTTTATACCGGTCCATGCAATAGCATCTACTCATTTTAGCCTGGATTTCTACTTGCTTTAAGAGTGGGGATAGTAATTGTGCATTCTGTGAATGTCAATCATCACAGCTTGCCAAACATGATGCTAGAATTCTGTATTCTCAATGTGCTTGCAGTAATACTAGTCATTATATACCCCGGTGGCGTATACAAGAAATGGTCGCTGAATGTGTCTGAGACTGCTATGTTTATACATCTAGCATTTCTATCGGGAGCATCAGTAAGCACCAGATATAAAAAACACCCGCATTTGGTATTACACTTGACTCACATTTCACTTGGACTTTTCATATTTTCAGTATTTGCTTGCAATATTAAATTGTTTTATAAGAAAGTGAAACTTTGTCACAAACACTTCCTACAAACAATGACTATGGCAGTTAAATGGAAATATCCTGAAGGAACATCATCGGAATATTTAAGATCTCACTCTCGTCACGTCACCCATTCTGAGATTCAGGTACCAGATAAAGAATCTTCTCCATTACTTCATGTTTCTTCTGTTGCCTCAAATACTTAGAGCCTAGGAAAACTTGAGAAACAGTAGTCATATGAAACAAAAGTACACTTAGATATAATTTAGTGAGTGGAATTTTTTTTAGAATAGAAGTAATTATATTATATATCATTTTTTTGGTTTGAAAAAAATGTAGAAAAGGCACTGGTAACTATTTGTACAAATTACATATTCATTCTACCTAAATTATCTGAGGTGCAATTTTGCTGAGCATGTCTAGTTTATGGCTTGAAGTATACACAATAGCTATGTTGTTGGTTTTTTTTTAAAAACTTTCCATTTAGCTACTAGGTAAGTGTCTGAGTGTTTTTGTCAGGTGGCCTATATTATATGAAACAACTTGTTGGTGATAGTTTCATTAGTTTGCTTTCTGTTAATAAGTTGCATACTTCAGAAATTGCAGTAATGTTCTCTTTTTTGCAAATGTGGTTATTGTTGATCTTTACTGTGAACTAAACTGAAATAGTTCATAACACTTTCCACATGCACTATGCAAATGAGTTAGTACAAACCATCTTATTACTATCATATAACTTTCTTATACTATTAGTATAAGAAGAATATAAGAAAAGCTCATATAATGTATTCATCCAGCCTATATGTAGCTTATTGGGTCGTTATATAAGCTATACAGTATAGGCTTGTTATAAGGTTTAGAATAAGATAGAGTCTATTCAGCTTATTTCTAAACAAAATATAAGCAGGCATCTTATTACCAGATTAGTAATTTAAGTACTTTATACTATTGTTACTATTTCAAGTGTAAAGATATTGTCCAGTTAATACAGTGAGGGTCACTCCAAATAACTAACTAAAAGAAGTTCATTTCATCCCCATTCCCCTTCAACGAACACAGAGTTGATTTAGCGATGATATCCAGTGAGGTTCACAAGATAAGGCTCATACTCCAATAAATAATTCTCTCTTTAGATGGGGATGGATTAGCTAAGGTTTCTGCAGAGAAAGTTTTGTACAAGTAGATATAAAGTAAAAATGAAATAGATTTTCCTTCGTAGCTAAATGAATACATCACAAATATTTGTGCATGATACAAAAGTAATTTTTGTCCACAGGCAATTGGAGGGGAATATGTAATACAGTGGACTAATTATAAATTTCAATCCATGGCTGTACCACAGCAACTATGGTATAAAACATATATTATAAGTATTGACATAACATGCATGCATACACACATACATGCATATTAGATGTAATGCTGCACTCCAGCAAAAAAAGAAGCAAGATAATGAGTTAGCGCTGCTATTTCCAGCCCATAATTGTAAATAGTTTGCCTCATGCCTCACTATATCTTCCAAATAAGGTAACTCAATAAAAAAACAAGAATTCTTTTGTATAATCATGCTGGCAGTTTTAAATAAAACATACTCTTGTCACTTAAATTACCACCACAACTACTGGTTGGAAAATCTGTCTCCATCTCAGAAGTGGAACTTCTGAGATGGAGATAGATTTATCAACCAGGAAAATCTGTCTCCATCTCAGAAGGATGGAGATAGATTTATCAACCAGTAGTTGTGGTGGTAATGTAAGTGACAAGAATATGTTAGCGTGATTACACAAAAGAATTTTTTTAGTTACCTTATTGGAAGATATAGTGAGGCATGAGGCAAACTATTTACAGTTATGATCCATGGGTATAATGTATATTGCATGTATGAGAAGGTCATAGCTAGCACTTGTTCTGTCTGCAATCCCGTATTTGTATATTTTCAATATGGTTGTATAGATATAGCTATTATAAGTTGTTTTATTAAAGGAAAAGAATTGAGGTAGATATTCTAATTGGAAATGTGAAATTCTATTCAAAAAATGTAATAGCCACAATAATTAGTGTGGGTCTGGTGAAGGAGAAGGAAGAGAAAGATCAGAAAGAGCAAGAGCAAGAAGAGAGAAGATAAAGAACAGGGAACATTGTGTGTGTGTATTATTGAGCATTAATTATTTACTTTGTGTATCAGTGTGCGTGTCTTAGAGTTTAGTTTATTTATTGGTGTGCGTAGTTGTGTGGACTTGAATGTTTATTGGTGTGCGTTGTTGTGAGTACTTACGTTGGTGTCTCGTCATGTCATTCCGTGCGTGGGTGGACCCTGAACTATTTAAAGTCTGCCTGCGCACGTGGCTAGTTCAGTTCTGTCCTTGTTCCCATCTTTTAAGATTACGATTTTATATCAAAGTCTGTCAAGGGGCTTGGGGAGAACTCTGGTGGCAGCGGATACCGTGTTGCGTTGGGCTGCATTTATGAGTAACTGAGCAGAGGGCCAGCGCAACTCCCAACCATACCCACAATTGGCGGCAGCGGTGGTGCTTCACGTCATCGACCAGACGGTTGTGCTCCAAGTTATCAGTTGCGTCTTCTTCTGTGCTCATCCGACTCTTCGGAACTGCGTCTCTGCCGATTTAACCTTCGGGATCGCACTACGTCGAGCCAGACACTGTTCAGGAGTTTGACAAGGGTTTTATTGTTTGCATTGGTTGCCGTTATTGTTGAGATTGCTGTGTGCTGTTGTTTGTTTCTTTGTGTTCAGGTCACTGGTGTGGATGAACCGGAGAGAGAGGAAGGTCAGAGTCTGTCGAAGCAAATATAGTGCTGATTCAGGAGTTGAGTTGGGTTCTGACAGTTCTCAGAGTATTTTGCCTGACAAGGTGAGGGTAAAGAGTGGTGATAAGGATAGCGGGAAGTCCAGGGACGTGTCTCGTGTATCTGAGAGTCTTGATAGGGAGTCTGTTGTGTCTGATTCCAGTAGTACTTTGGTTGAGGGACCTGGTAAACCTTTGGTTTTGAGTAGGCAATTGTTTTTGAATTGTGGTATTATTTCTGAGGGTGAGAGTGCATCCGAAATGACGGAGAACTCTGGTGATTTGAGAGATGTTGAGGAGAATTCTGGTTTTGGGGAGTTTAGTACCCTTGGTAGGGAGAGAGAAAATTTTGCTGTTCCCAGGAGTAATGCTGAATCTGATCCTGTGATCAGTGACAGTGACTCTAGCCTGATGAGAAGTTTTATGCAGCAGTTTACTCAGGCTATGAGACATATGGGGTCCTCTAGTGGGGCCTCAGGTGATAGTGCAGGGGGTGATCTTAATAGGCAAATTGCTGCCTTGGCGCCCCACAAAGATGGTGTAGATATTGTTAAATACATTATGAAGTTAGAGGCAGACCTGTCCGACTTAGGCTGCCCCAGAGCTCGCTTCAAAACTGTTTTGCTGCAAAAGCTGCAGTCCAAGACCAGTACAGCTTGCGTCGCTTCCATAGACCGAGCGCATACATCCTATGCTGAGCTAAAGGAACTTCTTGTCGAAAGCTTAGGCTCCAGCCGTACTGCTCTAGGAGTCAAGCTTATAGCTGAATTTAGTAACGCTACGAAATCGATGAATTCCACTGAATCGTATGCTTACTTGAAAGGTCTCGTAGATTCTGTTGACATGGCTACCGTCGACAAAGCTGACGTGCTGCTCTTCTTCGCCATGGCCATTTACAGGGCCTCACGGCCGGCCAATCAACGCTCCTTGATGGATGCGCGCGAGGTTGGATCTTTTAAAGATCTCAACAGGGTTGCATTGTCTTTCCAAACAGCTGAACCAGAGACCCCAGTTGTTAGTAGACCGGTTAGTAATCCCAATTTCAGTTCTGGGTATAGAGGGATTCGTTGTTATGTCTGCCAGAGGTATGGGCATCGTGCTTATGACTGTAGATTCAAGGGAAATAGTGAGCAAAGTGTTGGCAGTCCTAGGGTCGTATGCTACTCATGCAATTAGCCTGGGCACAAAGTACCTGATTGCCCTCACAGGGGCAAGCAGGGTAGTAGTGGTGCCAAATCTGATGGTAAAAGTGATAAGAATGTTGAAGTTAAGAAGGGTAGAAGAACATACAACGCCAATCTTGTGGCAGTTCAGGAAGGGACATCCCATGTTAAAGGTCTGGTGAATGGACTTGAGTGTTTAATTGTCCCTGACACCGGGGCAGAAATTACTATTGTTCCCGGTTGTCTCGTGTATGAAAACCAGTTATTAGATGAGAGAGTGAATGTAAAGGGGTGGAATGGTCAAACCAAGTCACTCCAGACAGCTGAAGTTGACTTTGAGTTTGGAGGCAAGTCCTTCATTTCTGTTGTAGCTGTGGCCCATGAGGATGATGTATGTAACAAAGTACTGTTTTCCGTCCCCATGGACGGCCAAATGGCATCTAAGCTTCTTCTGGATGCTGCCTCAAGTGCCCCTCCCAGGGCACGAGGGGCAGGGCATCCCGATGATACCTCGGGCATTCAGACATCACCTAGTGATGCTGGCTCTGTCACTACCCTGCAGGAGGCTTGTAAGACCTCTCAGGGCGATGGTGACATCCAGAGAAGTGCAACAGTCAAGGTCGTTACTAGATCTAAGAGTAGACGTGAGAGGAAGTGTGTAAAAGATAATTGTGTTTCTGATGTGATTGAGGCTAGTCCAGTGAGTTTCACTGAGGAGTTTGAGAGACTGGCTAACATTGATACAGGTTTTGATGGTGTAGCAGGGAAGAAGAAGGTAGATGATATTGCTTCGGTTGCTGATAGTAATGCTTCGGGGGTTGAGCTTGGCGAAGTTTCTGAAGAAAACATGGAAGTTGTGCAGTCTAGCCAGGTCTCTCCTCCTAAAGTGAATAATAGTGAAGTCAATTCTGAACTTGTTTGTCCTAAGCAGTGTGACACTTCAGGTGTTGAGTTGTTTGTTTCAGATGTGGTGAGTGACAGTTCCCTAGCTCCTCTGAGGAGTCTGGCGGATAAGTCCATGAATGGCTATTCTTGGGCTGATAATGGTGTTCTAGTTCATAAGTCTGTAGACGACGGTGGTATTGAGAATGTTAGAATCGTTCTCCCAGTTTCCAAACGTGCCAAGGCTTTAACGCTGGCACATGACAACACAGCCCACATTGGTGTACGTGGGATGAGGCGTGTCCTAGGTTCTCGTTTTGTGTGGCCTGGGATACATGGTGATATCGTGAGATTTGTCAAATCTTGTGATGTTTGTTTAAGGGTAAATAGTTCGGGGAATAAGAAAGCCCTGATGGTTGAAAGGAGAATCTTGTGTGTTCCGTTTGAGTCTGTGGCTGTGGACTTGGTCGGCCCCCTCCCCAAAGGGAGGCGCGGTGCCAAGTATATGTTCACGTACGCGTGTTTGGCAAGCAGATGGCCTGACGCTGTCCCCATGAGGACTGCCTCGGCTGAGGAAGCTGCCCAAGCCTTCGTCCAAATTATTGCTAGGACAGGCATCCCTCTCAAGGTCTTGTCTGACCGAGGGACGATATTTCTCTCTAAATTGATGACCAATACCTATGCCATGTTGGGGATTGACTCTGTGCAGTCTTCTCCATACCACCCACAGTCCAATGGCGTGGTCGAGCGGCTCCATGGGACCCTGAAGCCTATGTTGGCTAAGGCCCTGGACGCCGGTATTGACTGGGTGGAGTTTCTGCCCTTGGCCTTGTTTGCCATTAGGCAGATACCAAATAGAGACCTTGGTTTTTCGCCTCACCGTTTAGTGTTTGGTAGGGAGGTAGCAGGTCCTTTGGATATTTTGTATCATGGTTGGTGTGATAATGTGTTTGAGGGAATGGATGTTGAGGAATGGTTGCTTAAATTGCATGACCAGTTGAGCACACTGCATGACGTGGCCTGTGCTACGGAAGCAAAACAACGGGAATCTAGAGTGTATACTTACAATAAAGGAAAGAGAGATAGATGTGTTAGTGTGGGAGATAGTGTTCTAATGAGAATTCCTGGCCTCCACGCTGCTCTGCAGGCTTCGTGGGAAGGGCCTTACCAAGTGGTAGAAAGGGTGTCCCGAGTCACCTACAAAGTTTCGAAGGGAGATGGGCATCCTGTGAAAATTGCTCACATTAATAATTTGAAGGATTATTCACCTAGACCTGTGGAAGTGAATGCAGTCACCTTGGTGGCTGAGGACACGGGCATTGGTAATGATTTGTTGGAATGTTCGCCCTTATTGTCCAAGGATAAGTGTCCTGGGTTTAATGGTAGAGAGTTGGAATGTTTGTTAGATGAGATGAGTGATTTCTTTAGTGAAACCCCTGGCCTGTGTGAGAATGTTATGTGTAGAATCGTGTTGACCGAACATGCTGTTCCTGTTTCCCAGCAAGGGAGGAACATACCAGTGGGTATAGAACAAGCTGTATCTGAGGAGATTGAGAAATTGTTAAGGGATGGAATTATTGTGAAGTCCAGTTCTTTATGGTCTTCCCCCTTAGTCCCGGTTCGGAAGAAGGATGGGTCTGTGCGCATTTGTGTAGACTTCCGTCAACTGAACTTGGTGACGCCCCTAGTGAGGCATTGGGTGCCATCTCTGGAGGAGATACTCCAGAAAGTGGGCAATTGTTCATGTCTGTCCACATTAGATCTGACTTCTGGTTTCCACCAGATAGAAATGGAACCTGAGTCTAGTGAGTTGACGACCTTTGTCTGTCCTCTGGGCAAATATCGTTACGTTCGTATGCCCTTCGGGCTAAAGAACGCTCCTGCTGTTTTTCAAGCAGCAGTTGAGAGTGTGCTGGAACCTGTAAAGAGTATGTGTTGCAATTATATAGATGACGTAGTCATTTTTAGTGAATGTTGGGAGAATCATTTGGCTGATGTTAGAAGAGTGATTAAATGTTTAGGTGATGCTGGGTTGAAAATTAAGAAGCGGAAGTGTGTGTTTGTGAGAAGGTATCTGACGTATTTGGGTCATAGGATTGGTGGTGGAGGAATGTCTGTTCCAGAGAGTAGAGTCAAAGCTTTGAGAGAGTTTGCTAAGCCTAAGTCTAAGAAAGACTTGAGGGCTTTTCTAGGAGCCATGTCGTATTACAGGAGGTTTGTTAAGGGGTTTGGCAATTTATCCTCTCTTCTGACTCCTTCAACCTCTCTCCGGGCTCCGCATCTGGTGGCTTGGACGGGAGAGATGGATGCCGCATATGGTAAGTTGAAACAATCCTTGTGCGCTAATGTGTTGTTGTATACCCTCAGTCCTGATGATGACCTGAAACTATATACGGATGCGTCCGGGGACGGGATCGGTGCCTGTCTTCACGGTGTGAGAGATGGAGAAGAACTTCCAATCGCGTTCTTCAGCAGACAACTTCGTCCTGCTGAACGAAACTATTCGATCACGGAGCTCGAGAGTTTGGCCATCGTGGCTGCTCTTCGACATTTCGAGAGGCTCGTCTATGCAAAGCCTGTGGAGATTGTTACAGACCATAAGGCATGTCTGGCATTGCTGTCTGGAAAGGGATTGAACAAGAGACTGCTACGTTTCGCCCTTGCCCTGCAAGATCGTCCGATCAAGATTACGTTTCGTCCGGGTGCTCAACATGGGAATGCGGATGGTTTCTCGAGACAATCATGGTGCCTGGACAAGAAGAAGAACGAACCAGACCCTGGTGGTATCAGCTTGTCGCCGGCTCCAAGCTTAGGCGGGGGAGATGTGGGTCTGGTGAAGGAGAAGGAAGAGAAAGATCAGAAAGAGCAAGAGCAAGAAGAGAGAAGATAAAGAACAGGGAACATTGTGTGTGTGTATTATTGAGCATTAATTATTTACTTTGTGTATCAGTGTGCGTGTCTTAGAGTTTAGTTTATTTATTGGTGTGCGTAGTTGTGTGGACTTGAATGTTTATTGGTGTGCGTTGTTGTGAGTACTTACGTTGGTGTCTCGTCATGTCATTCCGTGCGTGGGTGGACCCTGAACTATTTAAAGTCTGCCTGCGCACGTGGCTAGTTCAGTTCTGTCCTTGTTCCCATCTTTTAAGATTACGATTTTATATCAAAGTCTGTCAAGGGGCTTGGGGAGAACTCTGGTGGCAGCGGATACCGTGTTGCGTTGGGCTGCATTTATGAGTAACTGAGCAGAGGGCCAGCGCAACTCCCAACCATACCCACAATTAGTTTTTCTGGTCACAAATTATTTAAATTTCTGTTACTTGGTTTAGATAAATATATTGTGATATAGAATCTCTCTTGTGTGCTGTATTCTTTCACTGTCCCTGAATGTATCCTGCATGAGAAGGTTGAAGGAGTAACATTGGAATAATTCATATCAGACTGGTTCACAGAGCTATGCCAGCATGCTAGTAAGAGGTCATCTGAACTTTTAATGGAAAAGAAGTCAGTCAAAATTGAACGAGCTGCTGGTCACTAAAAACACTAGTCATTTGCAAGACTCCAAATACTCTGGGAAAATGATTTATGATAGTGAAAACTTAAAATTATAATGAATTTCATTAATTTTGCTCCTAGCTGCTAGCTGAGCTTCTTCTCGTACAGATTATATGAGCCTTTGTTTCGGAATGCTTAAATTTATTGTTCTATAATGTACATTAGGTTTTCATCTAGCTATACATGTATGCCTTTTTACTTTCAACTAATCGAGGATTATGCTTCAGTCTTCCATCTGTGATCCCACGCCATTTCCAGCAAGTCTGCTTCCTTTGCAATGGTGAGCACAGGATATCGGCTTGCCCTCCAAAGGAAGAAAAGGGAAAAATAAGTGCGTTGGTTGCGCCTTTGTGGCACTATTGTTGACTCCCTTGTTATTTTCGTTGTGCTAATATTATTGTTATTGTTGTTGTTGTTACTATCTACTCATCCTCAATTCACACCAGATTATGATTTCACCATTACTAGCTGTTTGATTGTACACTGGTGGTGGTTACTGGTCAATGATCAATGATTTGTGGGGGAGGTCTCCTGCTTAAGCTATCAAAAAATGTAAAATAAGGGACAAATGTAAGGATAGCAAGCAAGTGAACAAGGGAGCAAGTATTGAGTGAGAGTTAAATACCCTACAGCTTCAGGGCTCACGTATAAATGCATAAAATAGTAATGTGAGTGGCTAATAATAGTTAGAAAGTTCTAGAAGTTTGATTGGCAGGAGATCTTACAATAAACATCGACGGTTGAAGTGTCTGCACTGCATGGTGTTCAGCACTAGATTGGATGGATAGCCTGTTTAGGCTTTTTACACGAAGAGTCTTGCCCATTCTACTCAGAAGATGTATGACTAGGGAAATCTGTGGCCTCAGCTGGCCTTTGAGCACTGCTAGCAGATGAGGAACTCTTGTACAAGTTTGCCACCACAATGGTTATTGAGGGATTACAAACATCACATCATTAAGTCGTATGCGGCAACCTTTATATCGAAAAGGGCCATTTCCTGCCAGCTCTCCCTCACCTCCACTATATCTTGAGGGGAGTGCACATAGTTCACCTGATGAAAGCAGTATGGGATCTGTAGGCTATGTCATGCTTGGGCTGTATGCTGCCTGGCTTTCTTTGTCAGAAAGGGTATTCCTTTGTTTTATTGGTAAGGTTCTCCCAATGTCTGGCATATTAGCATTACTGGTCCAATGTTCCAGTTTAAAGATGGCAGACCCTTGATTTGGCAGAGACATGTGTGTGTGTGTGTGTGTGTGTGTGTGTGTGTGTGTGTGTGTGATTGAACCCTTGTGTGTGTGTGATTAAACCTTTTAGCTTGCACGACTCTTTAATCTCATGGGAATTTTTTGATCAACTATGGCGTTAAAATTTAGTAGATAGTGGTATTAGCGGGGGGGGGGGCGGGGGGGGGGGGGGGCGGGGGGGGGTGGGGGGGGAAGGTTGTCAGGGGGGGGTGGTGGTCAATTATGTGCGTGCTTGAAGCTGTTGTTGTGCTTCCTTTGGCAGAATTAAAAAGGAATTTCCTGTCTCTTTAATTTGCTCCAATTTATCATCATTAATTAGGGGTGGTTCCTGGTGTCCCATGCCGAACTACTCAACAAATTCAGACTGCAGACAGGGGCCACCAGGAGGAAGGTAAGTTGTAGTTAGGGTGTAAGTGAGAAGTATGGAGGATCTAAGAGACTTCAAAATGCTTTTTTTTTTAATGATAACTATATGCCCAACTAATTCTTTGAGAAGTTTAAATCAAAGATTTTGCAATGATATGATCCGATTATTAAAACAAAACATGGTGCCAAAATTATTTACTGATTATCAATGGACAAAGAAATAATATGACAGATGAAATATGATTTCTAATTATCTTCCTTGAATGGTTCAGGCACAAAGAATGATCCACACTCTGAGGATGGACAAGGCCCTTAGGCTAAACAGCACTACAGACATGTATTCAGGACGATCCAGGAAATAAAAAGAGAGTGAGGGAGCTGCTGTTGTACAGTGCTGCTTCAGATGCTGGAGTGGGCACAATAGATGGCTTGAGTTCATCTTCATCCCTCAATCTGCTCCATCTATATCAATAGTGTAACTTATTATAATGCAAAAAAAAATCCAATTTTCTATGGTTCATAATCCACTTTCACCAATTTGACCACTACTTAAAGTCAAGAGCTTGAGCAACCCTTTACCAACTGCAACTATATTCAAATATGTATTGTAACTAGCCAAAAAGGAGGTTAATAATAATGGAGGTAGCTATTACTGAAGTAAGTCAGGGGTGTGGCAATGTAAAGGGCTGGGTTCAAATGAACCAAGTCTAACCCTACAGGATCCGCCATTTGGGTGGGGTTCCTGGCAGCACCCCATGCCAAGCTATTCAGCAAATGGTGCCTGCAGCAGGGACAGGCCACCAGTAAGACATTAGAGGTAAGTTGTAATTAAGGGGGTAAGAGGGTCACCCAGGGACGCATGGGTTCAGAGGGTGAGGATAGTCGTGTCGTATGATGTGAGTTGCAAGATTAAGGGTGTGTGAGTTGTATCATTACAGAAATGTTTGGAATGTCAATACAAAGTAGGGTGGGCTAGACCCACTTTCAATCTAACCACAAGAAGCTTTAACTTTTTTTTGTTATACTTGTGCTATACAGTGTGGTGGAAGTTGCTGCTATACTGAGCTGTTTACAGCATACCCTCAGCCAAGGGGGCTTGTACAGAAACCGGATACAAACTAAATAAACACTCAGAGCAAAACATGTTATTCACCACCAAATATAATAGCGGTGGACTGATGCCAAGTCCTGTCAGTCAGCATGAGTGCGAAACTTAATCCTGCTAGTGGTAGTGATTTGTATGCTACTGTAGATTTGAGCAAGAAGAAAAAAAATGCGCCTCACCAAGAGGAAAGTATGGATTCCAGCATCTATGCAGTTGTGAATAAAAAATGCAAAGGATCCAACACACTACAAGCAACTTATGCTAAGGAGAATGACAACATAACTACTCAGAGCAAAAGAAACAATGAAAATGATTTTGATATAGAAGGCAAAAAATTTAAAAAGAGGCTGAATGCAGCCCTCGTTCTTTCACTGGTTGCTAATGCTGCTGTGTCAATAATTGTTGTATTGTTAGTTGTCATGTTCGTAAGAACTAATGAGCAAGTAAGTTATGATATGGCAGCTTTAAATTCCAGCATTGAGAAACAGCTTAAGTTTCTTGATGACAACATTCAACATTTAAATGCTGCTACTGCTGTCAGGTCCTCAAGCAGTTTTCTTCTACATGTAACCAATTTTTCATATCTTGTTGAAGAGGAGTCCTCACATTTTCTACTGCAAGCAATTTCACATTCTGAGAATATTTCACAGCAATACCTGCAATTATTAACAACTATTTCTCGTTTGTATTCCAACAGTGCTAGGATAGAGTTACTTATAAATTCCAACATTACCTCTTGTGCAGCGCTGAAGAACCTCAATGCATCATCTGGCTACTATACTCTGCCATCTTCTACTGGAGAATTGACCAGAGTGTACTGTAACATGGACATGACCTGTGGCAATATCACTGGAGGGTGGATGAGAGTCGCAGATCTAGACCTCTACAACTGTCCTCCTGGATTGAGATCTCAAACGGTACAAGGAAATAAAACTTGTATTAAAAGTGAATTTAGAGGAGGATGTACCCCGCTTCCTTACAGTACATTTGGTATTTCATATTCGAAAGTGTGTGGTGAAATTACTGGATTTTGGATGGTTTTTTCGGAAGATCAAATATTCAAAAAGATAATCTTGATGATAATTATCTGGATGGCATCAGTATACAAAGTGGCGCTAGCCATGTTTGGTCATTTGTTGCTGGAAGATGTGCAGCTAACTGCAATAATAAACCTTCATTTATTGGTGATGATTGGATATGTGATGGTAAGTGCATGGGAAATTATTGTACTGGTCCCCTCTGGGATACTCTCATGTGTGGCAGAGGGAATCCTTTTTTGAAGACATTATCTGCACCTTCTACAGCTGATATTGAATTGCGTGTGTGCAGAGATGAAAACAGAGATAATGAAGATATTGCCATTACTGATTTGAGGATTTATGTACAATAATGATGTTTAAACACTAAAAAAGACATTGTAGCTCAGAATTTAGAAATATTCTACAATTTAGTTGTGCGTCATTTGTCATACTTCAATGCTTTTTAATAAAAATTATTGTACAGTTTATATAGGATAGTTAATGTGAACACATCAGGTAAAAACGGATCCATTATGACAATTAAGGATTTTCAGATAATGTTTTTAAACTTTGGAGAAAAAAAAACGATGTGATGCTAAACTACCTACCTGCATTAGTTATCAGTTCTCAGTAAAACTTTCCTGCATTTAGCTAGCTTTTTTTTTCTTATTTACTTCACAAGATGTTTTATTATGACTGCTGATATAAGCATGAGCACTATAGTACATAGTATATCACAAGTTTGTGGTCAATTTCACGTTATCCTGACTAACAGAGTCAAAATTATACTTTGGTTGTAAGGGAACTAAAGAGTTGAAATATAGACATTGGGGAACAGGTGAAGTAAAAAAATGTAAGTTATGGTGATAGTTGTGATATTTGTTATGATGTCTAGCTAAAATGCTTTTTTTTTTCTGTGGTAACTAAAGAAATTTATTTTTACTAAAACTAGTTGGAGAAAACCAGTCAGAAATTTAGTAGCACATGCTTTATATGAGTGCGCCTCAAACTAAACCAAAATGTCTGAAAAGCCCTACTGTCATGAGTGTTCAGCTTTTTACATGAAGCATTCACATTACAGTTGGAATGCCCACTCTGAGATGACTAGACAACATGGAGAGATGCCCACCAACAAGGAACTCTGAGAACACAATACTCACAACCATAGTAAAAAAAAAAGAAAGAGAAAAAAAGCTAATGCAGAAACTAAAGAGGTGACGAGATCTTTATGGCCACAGCATTCTCACTGGGGTTACTAATTTTACATTATGAAAATTTTAAAAAATAATGTGTTATTCATGCAGGTTAGAATAGCAAAATGAAGACAGAGAGGTCTACTTAGGATACCCAGTTCACTATTAAATTATTTTATGTATTGCATTAGCTAACAGCACACATATGGAATTACAAAGCATACACCAGCACAAAAGAATAAGTAATGATTTGCAAATAATTTAAGAAGGGTGATTGATAAAGATAATAAACTACAGACATTACTAAATCCTCACAAGTTAGTCCAATTTGAAGGGTAATTAGCATAAACTGTAATCATAAAAAGCACAGCAAGTATTAATCAATAGATATAGCTACAGCGTCCATTACACTCATGCACATGCTCAATATGTTATGGTTTAAACATGTTTGCTCTACTGAAACAGGGATTCAGGGCTATCCTTAAACTTCTAGAGAAGTAGCTATTGCGCAGTGTTTTGTAAACTCTACATCTCATACTGAATTCTACAAATATACTACTGCAACGTTTTTTTCTATACCTGCTTTATTGATGCTGTACAACGTGGAAATAATGGGATGGCTTATTGATGACATGTTTTCTTACTACAGAGGACATGCAGTCTAAAGGATCAATCACACACACACACACACATGTCTCTGCCAAAGCAAGGGTTGCCATCTTTAAATTGGAACATTGGACCAGTAATGCTAATATGACAGACACTGGGAGAACCTTTCCAATAAACAAAATATCACTCGCTAGCTATCATTTTTGTTTTCTGTACCATCAATGTATCTGCATCAGAATGATGACTGAAATGAATGCATTTCAAATAAAGAAGATCAAGTGATTGCACTATACTGGAGGTATAAATATAAATGGCTATACTAGCTAGCTATGTGCTACAATATGACTGAAGTCATGATGGCTGGTTTGAAAGTTCAGATGACCTCTTACTAGCACGCTGGCATAGCTCTGTGAACCAGTCTGATATGAAATGTTCCAATGTTACTCCTTCTTTAACTTTCTCATGAAGGAGACATTCAGGGACAGTGAAAGCATATAGCACATGAGAGAGATTCTATAGCACAATATAATATATCTCTGAAACTTAAGTAACGGAAGTTAAAACAATTTGTAACAAGAAAAACTAATTACTGTGGCTATTAGCTAGCTACAATATAGAAATAGAATTTCACGTTTCCAATTAGAATTTTCTACTTCAATTCTTTTCCCTTTAAAAAACTTATAATAGCTGTATCTATACAACCATAAACAAATACGGGATTGCAGATAGAACAAGTTCTAGCTATGACCTTCTCATCATGCAATATACATTATACCCATGGACCATAGCTGTAAATAGTTTGCCTCATGCCTCACTATATCTTCCAAATAAGGTAACTAAAAAAATTCTTTTGTGTAATCATGCTAACATATTCTGTCACTTACATTACCACCACAACTACTGGTTGGAAAATCTGTCTCCATCTCAGAAGTGACGATGTATTGTGTCAACTTCTCCATATCTAAACTATAGTCACTCTCATTACGAAACCAGTACACTGCAGGGTACTGCAACCAGCAGCCAAAAAAGGTACACAGATTGATCGAAGGACACTGGGAGGCGGAGTCTCCGGGCGATGAGGATTGCTGGATGGATGAACTCACAGAAAACACACAAGAAGACACTGACATTAAATTACTGGATTGATGGATGCAAGGTGAAGAAGAGGCTTTAGTTTGTGAATTATTATCTGGTAAAGGATAGACACTTGAAGAAAAAGAATTGCATGATGCTTTTGATGACGAACTATGATAGTCAGGCAAGAAATGTTTTCTGGTAATCTGGAATGGAAAGAAGCTTGCACAACCTCTGTTGATTCTGATTGGGTCAATAATGAAGGGTAAAAGTGATCAGGGAAATTAACACATAAATTCATAGAGTTTAACTTCACTGAAAGTTCTCGAAAAACAGCCACCATAATGTTGCCACAAGCTTCCAGTATTATATTTGTTTGATCTTATCTATCAACTTGGGTGCCCCTGGTTCAGAGATGCTAATTAACACAGGCAATTTTATCCTCTTGAACAAATCTAAAAATGAAGGAATGTTTATAATAATGAGATCTTGGTGATCCACTTCCAGCAAGCAGATATATGATTTCAGGTGACTATTCACGGAATCATGTTAACCTAAAACTTCTTGCAAAAATGTCTCAACCACCTTTGCATTAGGGGGTAAACAATCCACGAGCAATAATGACTTGATTCCTTTCAATAAAAAGTTTAAGTCCCCACGAAATGTAGAACATTTCGACTAATAAACTCGGTGAAAATGCTTCTTGAACTTCCTCCATTTCTTCTTAGTCATTGTACTTTCTCTAGCAGCGAAAACTTCAACCAGGTGAATCGCTCCACTTCGCCTGCGAAACTCTTTACCAAGTTGCGCCGCTTTGGTAAAGGGTTACCCTGGTAAGTGCCAAAGATAAATGACAGGGCTAGGGCTAGGGCTAGGGCTATATTTAACCCCTCAAAACTACAAATCTTCTCTTTTATTCGGTCTTTTACACTTGAAATGGTAACAATAGTATGAAGTACTTAAACCACAGGGCAACTCTTGGAATTATCGCTGGATAACCGCCCTCTTCATTGGGCTTCACCCTCCAGATCAGTACACAATGATAATTCCTCGAACTAATGATGTGCAGATATGGGCTATCAAAGTTGTAAAAAAAGAAATAAAACAAAACCTGCAGTTACTATTGGAAAACATGATTTTTGTAACTCTAGCGAAAATTAATATAAATAATAAAACAATAAAATTCGTGAGCACCATAATGGCTCACCCTTCGCAAAATTTTCCATCTTTAGGACAGCACACGTCTTCCACAGGTTTACCCTTACACCATCCCATGCAAATTGAAGGGCCTGGTCCAACCCAAGATTTCAGATAATTCACTGCGAACATGATGAGGAGCGAATTCACTCTTGGTTGTGTTCCGGACGAATGTCTGATAGCGAGCTAGCGGTTCACCCTGGAAAGCGGTATAGCACTAGTATGCACGAAGAAGCTCAATGCAGTAATTCGCTGGAGAATAAATAACTTCCGAACTCGCATTCCGTAAATGATAAAAAGTGGCTGGATGTGTAATTTAAAAAAAAAAAATTTAATGTACAATATTCATAGCTAAAAACTAATAAAAAGAAGCACTTTGAAGACAACACTAAGCTGCAGCCAATTTTACTCAGAAAGAGGAACACTTTTGCATTTTATACTCAGCTAGCTATTGCCAAAGTAGCAAATGCTAACAACCATAAAGGAAGTAATCAACAATTATTTTTTTCTGAGACTGCCAATTTTCAGTTGTTTCATTGTTGTTCTGGCTACAAAGACTCAAGACATAGCTATATTATAGCTAAATATACTTTAGTGCACAATTAAGCATAGGGCTTAGTCACCCCTTATCAACAATAGTTAGAGTTACATTCCAAAATAAACAGCATGAAGAGATAGTGATGGTACTGTTAGTGAAGACTGACTGGAAGCTCTTATTATATAAGTAGATCAAGCCAGGGGGGAGAGGTTTGTTTTTATGGCCACTTAGGTGCAGGTTAGGTGGGAATAATCATAGGCAGGATCTCCTATGCAGTGGTAAAGGAATACTGGGGCTAGGCTGTGCAGGCCCAGCATTATGTGAGAGGTAGAACTAGAGCAGGAACAGTTGTTCAGCCAGTACACTGAGAAAGAACTAAAGTGAATACTCTCATGCCCTCTCATGCCAAACAAAACTTTCATGGGAAATCTACCAGAAGGTGCCAGGTCAAGAGAACCAGCAGCAGAATGTTGCTGCCCTGTCAATAGTAGAATGGTGGTGACCTTCAGGACCAGAGGGTTGTTTGTTGCTACTTCCTTCTGGACCTCCAACCCGAGAACTTAGCTATTACCATCGTACACTCTCAGATTGACCTGTGTCTGTTAAATAGTTAATGTTGAGGCAGTGGGATACCACTCATGTTTATGTGCATATTGGAATCATTTTCTGCAGACACTACCAGACCAACGCATGACAAAGAAACAGTCATACCACTATTGGCCACCATACAGTTTGAGATCCAGCCACTGGTGGCTAGATGATGCTGTCTGCACCATAGAGAGGAAATCATGTACAGAGTCAAGCATGGTACCCCCAATTAGACTGAATAACCAGGCAGCATTGCAACCACATTTGATCGATACTTCCAATGTGCCTGCACCAGGAACCACTGATCATAAATGACCAGTACAAAAGGATAAATCATCTCAATGCTCCTATCTGATAGCTCTCTCACTCTCCCTCACAAGAGCAGTGTGTATCTCTTTAGTTGGCTAATGTATGTACAATGACCCAGTCTTCTGTCATTATGCGAGGATTATGGTACCAGGTTAGTTCCCATGGTGATGAAGAGGCAAAGGGTTACAGCTTGCTTCACCTGGAATGACAGTCATCACTATGCTGTGATCCCATGCCATTTCCAGCAAGTCTGCTTCCTTTGCAGTGGTGAGCACAGGATATCGGCTTGCCCTCCAGAGGAAGAAAAGGGGAAAATAAGTGCGGTGGTTGCGCCTTTGTGGCACCATTGTTGACTCCCTTGTTATTTTCGCTTTGCTAATATATTATTGTTATTGTTGTTGTTACTATCTACTCATCCTCAATTTACACCAGATTATGAATTCACCATTACTAGTCTGTTTGATTGTACACTGGTGGTTACTGGTCAATGATCAATGGTTTGTGGGGGGGTCTCCTGCTTAAGCTAGTGAACAAGGGAGCGAGTATTGAGTGAGAGTTAAATACTCTACAGCTTCAGGGCTCACATAATGCATAAAATAGTAATGTGAGTGGCTAATAATAGTTAGAAAGTTCTAGAAGTTTGATTGGCAGGAGATCTTACAATAAACATCGACGGTTGAAGTGTCTAAAGTGCATGGTGTTCAGAACTAGATTGGACATGGATAGCCTTGTTTAGGCTTTTTACACGAAGAGTCTTGCCCATTCTACTCAGAAGATGTACAACCAGGGAAATCTGTGCCTCAGCTGGCCTTTGAGCAGTGCCAGCAGATGAGGATCTCTTGTACAAGTTTGCTACCAAGTTGGTTATTGAGGGATTACAAACATCACATCATTAAGTCGTATGTGGCAACCTTTATATCGAAAAGGGCCATTTCCTGCCAGCTCTCCTTCACCTCCACTATATCTTGAGGGGAGTGCACATAGTTCACCAGATGAAAGCAGTATGGGATCTGTAGGCTATGTCATGCTTGGGCTGTATGCTGCCTGGTTTTCTTTGTCAGAAAGGGTATTCCTTCGTTTATTGGTAAGGTTCTCCCATTGTCTGGCATATTAGCATTACTGGTCCAATGTTCTAATTTAAAGATGGCAGAACCCTTGATTTGGCAGAGACATGTGTGTGTGTGTGTGTGTGTGTGTGTGTGTGTGTGTGATTGAACCTTTAGACTGCATGACTTCTTTAATCTCATGGGAATATGTTTTTATCACCTATGGTGTTAAAAATTTGGTAGCTAGTGGTATTAGCGATGGGAGGGGGTGGTGGTCAATTATGTGCGTGCTTGAAGCTGTTGTTGTGCTTCCTTTGGCAGAATTAAAAAGGAATTTCCTGTCTCTTTAATTTGCTCCAATTTATCATCATTAATTAGGGGTGGTTCCTGGTGTCCCATGCCGAACTACTCAACAAATTCAGACTGCAGACAGGGGCCACCAGGAGGAAGGTAAGTTGTAGTTAGGGTGTAAGTGAGAAGTATGGAGGATCTAAGAGACTTCAAAATGCTTTTTTTTTTAATGATAACTATATGCCCAACTAATTCTTTGAGAAGTTTAAATCAAAGATTTTGCAATGATATGATCCGATTATTAAAACAAAACATGGTGCCAAAATTATTTACTGATTATCAATGGACAAAGAAATAATATGACAGATGAAATATGATTTCTAATTATCTTCCTTGAATGGTTCAGGCACAAAGAATGATCCACACTCTGAGGATGGACAAGGCCCTTAGGCTAAACAGCACTACAGACATGTATTCAGGACGATCCAGGAAATAAAAAGAGAGTGAGGGAGCTGCTGTTGTACAGTGCTGCTTCAGATGCTGGAGTGGGCACAATAGATGGCTTGAGTTCATCTTCATCCCTCAATCTGCTCCATCTATATCAATAGTGTAACTTATTATAATGCAAAAAAAAATCCAATTTTCTATGGTTCATAATCCACTTTCACCAATTTGACCACTACTTAAAGTCAAGAGCTTGAGCAACCCTTTACCAACTGCAACTATATTCAAATATGTATTGTAACTAGCCAAAAAGGAGGTTAATAATAATGGAGGTAGCTATTACTGAAGTAAGTCAGGGGTGTGGCAATGTAAAGGGCTGGGTTCAAATGAACCAAGTCTAACCCTACAGGATCCGCCATTTGGGTGGGGTTCCTGGCAGCACCCCATGCCAAGCTATTCAGCAAATGGTGCCTGCAGCAGGGACAGGCCACCAGTAAGACATTAGAGGTAAGTTGTAATTAAGGGGGTAAGAGGGTCACCCAGGGACGCATGGGTTCAGAGGGTGAGGATAGTCGTGTCGTATGATGTGAGTTGCAAGATTAAGGGTGTGTGAGTTGTATCATTACAGAAATGTTTGGAATGTCAATACAAAGTAGGGTGGGCTAGACCCACTTTCAATCTAACCACAAGAAGCTTTAACTTTTTTTTGTTATACTTGTGCTATACAGTGTGGTGGAAGTTGCTGCTATACTGAGCTGTTTACAGCATACCCTCAGCCAAGGGGGCTTGTACAGAAACCGGATACAAACTAAATAAACACTCAGAGCAAAACATGTTATTCACCACCAAATATAATAGCGGTGGACTGATGCCAAGTCCTGTCAGTCAGCATGAGTGCGAAACTTAATCCTGCTAGTGGTAGTGATTTGTATGCTACTGTAGATTTGAGCAAGAAGAAAAAAAATGCGCCTCACCAAGAGGAAAGTATGGATTCCAGCATCTATGCAGTTGTGAATAAAAAATGCAAAGGATCCAACACACTACAAGCAACTTATGCTAAGGAGAATGACAACATAACTACTCAGAGCAAAAGAAACAATGAAAATGATTTGGATATAGAAGGCAAAAAATTTAAAAAGAGGCTGAATGCAGCCCTCGTTCTTTCACTGGTTGCTAATGCTGCTGTTTCAATAATTGTTGTATTGTTAGTTGTCATATTCATAAGAACTAATGAGAAAGTAAGTTATGATATGGCAGCTTTAAATTCCAGCATTGAGAAACAGCTAAAGTTTCTTGATGACAACATTCAACATTTAAATGCTACTGCTGTCAGGTCCTCGAGCAATTTTCTTCTACAAGTAACCAATTTTTCAAATCTTGTTGAAGAGGAGTCTTCAAAATTTCTACTGCAAGCAATTTCACATTCCGAGAATATTTCACAGCAGTACCTGCAATTATTAACAACTATTTCTCATTTATATTCCAGCAGTGCTAGAGCAGAGCTACTTATAAATTCCAACATTACCTCTTGTGCAGCTCTGAAGGACCTTAATGCGTCATCTAGCTACTATACTCTGCCATCTTCTACTGGAGAATTGACCAGAGTGTACTGTGACATGGACATGACCTGTGGCAATATCACTGGAGGGTGGATGAGAGTCGCAGATCTAGACCTCTACAACTGTCCTCCTGGACTGAGATCTCAAACGGTACAAGGAAATAAAACTTGTATTAAAAATGAATATGGAAAAGGATGTACTCCAGTTCTGTACAAAACATTTGGTATTTCATACTCAAAAGTGTGTGGAGAAATTACTGGATATGGAATGAAATCTTTGGATGGTTTTTTCGGAAGATCAAATATTCAAAAAGATAATCTTGATGATAATTATCTAGATGGCATCAGTATACACAGTGGCGCTAGCCATGTGTGGTCATTTGTTGCTGGAAGATGTGCAGCTAACTGCAATAATAAACCTTCCTTTATTAGTGATGATTTGATATGTGATGGTAAGTGCATGGACACGGATTGTACTGGTCCCCTCTGGGATACTTCCGTGTGTGGCAGAGGGAATCCTTTTCTGAAAACATTATCTACACCTTCTACAGCTGATATTGAATTGCGTGTGTGCAGAGATGAGGACAGAGATAATGAAGATATTGCCATTACTGATTTGAGGATTTATGTACAATAACGATGTTTAAACACTATATGCATGTACAATAGCTAAAAGACATTGTAGCTCAAAACTTAAAAAACTTATTTTACAGTTTGGTTGTGTGTTATATGCTTTATCTTCTGTTGTATTTTAAATGCTGTTGTTAATAAATGTTTGTACTGTTTGTATTGTGCAGTGAATAGCCAATGTAAAAGCATTATGACCATTAAGGATATTGAGATAATGGTTTTTAAACATTACACAAAGGAAATGCTTATAATAACTGCTGATTAGCAAGCATGAGACTATGTTAAGTAGTATCACAAGTTTGTGGTGAATTAAATTACTCCTGACTCACGGAGTAAAAATGATACTGTTGTGGGGAAAGTGTGCAAGAGAACTTACAGACTTGAAACATACCATTAGGGAACACATGAAGTAAATAATGCAACTAGCTACCTCATGACGATAGTTTGTATTACTTGCTATAAGGTTTATAATGCATTAGCTAATTTTTATTTGGTCTGTGACTAAAATTATTTGAACAATCAGTCGGACGTTTGAGCATCAACTGCTGTGTCAAACCCTACAGTCATGAGTGTTCAATTTTTACATGATGCATTCACAAATATACAGTGGGAATGCCCACTCTAAAATGACCAGATAAAATGGAAAGATACCCACCAACCAGGAACTCTGAGAACACAATAGTCATGACCAATATTTTAGTAAATTAAAGAGATCAATAATTTTCACATTGATCAGCAAGTATTTATCAATAGATATAGCTGTAACGTCACTTAGATTTATGCACACGCTCATTGTAAGAGTTTATTTTATGTGTTTGAAGCAGAAATTCAGTATATATGTAATATATATTATAATATTCCACCCTAGATATGTTCACAATAATATCTTTAGGTTAGGTACATGACCCGTGAAAATGTAACTCGAGAACCAGTCAGAAATTATATCAGAAAAGCTACCCTACTATCATGAGTGGTCAATTATTTTTTACATGATGCATTCACATATAGTGGGAATGCCCACTCTGAGATGACTAGACAATATGGAGAGATACACACCAGCCAATAACTCTGAGAACACAACACTCATAGCTAACTTAAGTAAAAAAAAAAAAAAAGCTAATGCAGAAACTAAAGAGATGAACAGATCTTTATGGCCACAACATTCTCACTGGGGTTACTAATTTTACATTATGAAAATACTAAACATTACTAAATCCTCACAAGTTAGTCCAATTTGAAGGGTAATTAGCATAAACTGTAATCATAAAAAGCACAGCAAGTATTAATCAATAGATATAGATATAGTCCATTACACTCATGCACATGCTCAGTATGTTATGGTTTAAATGTGTTTGCTCTAACTGAAACAGGAATCAGGGCTATCTAAAACTCCTAGAGAAGTAGCTATTGCACAGTGTTTTGTAAACTCTACATCTCGTACTGAATTCTACAAATATACTACTGCAACATTTGTTTTTTATACCTGCTTTATTGATGCTGTACTATGTGGAAATAATGGGATGGCTTATTGATGACATGTTTTCTTACCACAGTTTTTCTCAATACTGTTTTCTTATAAACTGAATCAACTAATCAGTAGATAGATAGCCCTTACAGGTAAGTAAAAAATACTACACGAAGTTTCTTATCTTTTTTGTAGCTACTGACTGACTGTAAACAGTTTCTGGAAGTTCCTTACAGTCAAGGCTGATGCTCAGCACAGTTCTAATTAATGCCACACCTAATTCAGAATGGCTTCATCATGTGCGTTAAATAGTGCTGAGGGATTTGCCAAGTTCATAATGAATTTGCAATTCTAGGATTTTCATCAAAACCATAAAATCACTAAGACCTTCCCTTTGTTACTTGTACAGGTAAAGCTCTGTATCAGACCCAAATTGCTTTAGCATCATGCAGCTGTTACCAATATGTGGGATTTTATACCCACAATAAAGAATAGGGGAAGACAGCAGCAGGCGTGACTGAGGAACATCAACGCTGACTCACATCCTTTATCCATTTAACATTGAATACTCTTAGTCAAACATGTGACAATGTTTGTGACTGAGCATGAGCAGTTATGTATATTATTATGTTTCACTGGTGGGTGGCACACCTATTCATTTTGAAGGTCGGGCGTGAAGAAGTAGCTAAGCTCTTGGGATTTAGAACAGGAGAGATTAGATCACAGCTACCAGAATAGATTCACTATGGTGGCAGCGTTACCTGGATCTAGGATGACACCTGGCATCCAACCTGTGTGTTTACTGGTACATGTTGCTTTTCATTAGCTACTTCCTTTAGTCATTAACTGAGAAATCGTTCACATGTTGGTTATTGGTGATCTACTGTGTGGCATACATAACCTTGCACTGATTGCTAAACACTTCCAAATAAACTGAACATTAATCTGCTCGCTAGCTATCATTTTCGTTTCTGTATCAACGTTAATTTTTAAATTTGTAAGAACTTTGTTGATGTGGCCCTATAAGATGAAATATCATCAATGTATCTGCATCAGAGTGAATGCATTTCGAATAAAGAAGATCAAGTGATTGCGTTATACTGGAGGTATAAATATAAATGGCTAGCTAGCTAGCTATGTGCTACAATATGACTGAAGTCATGATGGCTGGTTTCTTTTCCATTGAAAGTTCAGATGACCTCTTACTAGCATGCTGGCATAGCTCTGTGAACCAGTCTGATATGAATTGTTCCAATGTTACTCCTTCTTTAACTTTCTCATGCAGGAGACATTCAGGGACAGTGAAAGCATATAGCACATGAGAGAGATTCTATAGCACAATATAATATATCTCTGAAACTAAGTAACAGAAGTTTAAACAATTTGTAACAAGAAAAACTAATTACTGTGTCTATTAGCTACAATATAGAAATAGAATTTCACGTTTCCAATTAGAATTTCTACTTCAATTCTTTTCCTTTAAAAAAACTTATAATAGCTATACCTATGTATACAACCATATTGAAAATAAACAAATACGAGATTGCAGATAGAACAAGTTCTAGCTATGACCTTCTCATACATGCAATATACATTATACCCATGGACCATAACTGTAAATAGTTTGCCTCATGCCTCACTATATCTTCCAAATAAGGTAACTAAAAAAATGCTTTTGTGTAATCATGCTAACATATTCTTGTCACTTACATTACCACCACAACTACTGGTTGGAAAATCTATCTCCATCTCAGAAGTGACGATGTATTGTGTCAACTTCTCCATATCTAAACTATAGTAACTCTCATTACGAAACCAGTACACTGCAGGGTACTGCAACCAGCAGCCAAACAAGGTACACAGATTGACCGAAGGACACTGGGAGGCGGAGTCTCTGGGCGATGAGGATTGCTGAATGGATGAACTCACAGATAACTCACAAGAAGACATGGACATTAAATTACTGGATTGATGGATGCAAGGTGAAGAAGAGTCCTTAGCTTGTGAATTATTATCTGGTAACGTAGAGACACTTGAAGGAGTAGAATTGCACGATGTTTTTGATGTCGAACTATGACAGACAGACAAGAAATTGTTTTCTGGTAATCTGGAATGGCAAGAAGCTTGCACAACATCTGTTGATTCCGATTGGGTCAATAATGAAGGGTAAAAATGATCAGGGAAATTAACACATAAATTCATAGAGTTTAACTTCACTGAAAGTTCTCGAAAAACAGCCACCATAATGTTGCCACAAGCTTCCAGTATTATATTTGTGTTGATCTTATCTATCAACTTGGGTGCCCCTGGTTCAGAGATGTCAATTAACACAGGCGATTTCATCCTCTTGAACAAATCTAAAAATGAAGGAATATTTATAATAATGAGATCTTGGTGATCCACTTCCAGCAAGCAGATGTATGATTGCAGGTAGCTATTCAGTGAATCGTGTAAACCTAAAACTTCTTGCAAAAATGTCTCAACCGCCTTTGCATTAGGAGGTAAACAATCCACGAGCAGTGACGGCTTCATTCCTTTCAATAAAAAGTTTAAGTCCCCACAAAATGTAGAACATTTCGACCAATAAACTCGGTGAAAATGCTTCTTGAACACTTTCTCCATTTTCTTCTTAGTCGTTGTACTTTCTCTAGCAGCGAAAACTTCAACCAGGTGAATCGCTCCACTTCGCCTGCGAAACCCTTTACCAAATTGCGCCGCTTTGGTAAAGGGTTGCCTGGTGAGTGCCGAAGATAATGAACTGTTATAAGAAGATTATTTAGGGTGGGGGTTAATGGTGGTGAGTCTGGCTTTATATTTTACAGGTACTTAAGTGTGTACTCTCGTAGAGATGTCCATGTATATAAACTGAGCTGGTTAAACAGTGACATAGGAAGTGTGGGGCTCCAGAGCCCCGCCCCCCCTTTATAATTTTTGGACAACTTAATAATGATATGGTTTCTTGCATGAACACCTGCAAACCATAAAAAATGGCTTGGAGCCCACCCATACAGAAGTCTTCCTTCACCACTGCTAAACCGTTCAAAGACCCTTCCCTGCCCAGAATTCTCCCAACCGAGAGAGAGAGAGGCTCCTAGTTTTATACACTGTAGGGGCGGCAACTTCCCACCTTGTTCTTACACCATTGGTAGCTGCAGGTAATAAATAAGAACAAGAAAATTAAAATCTACTGTAGCATCACCTACTGAAGTTGAAACTTCAAAGCTGGGATCAATTTCAACACTATTAGCATACAATACAAAGATTACAAACAAACCCTTTCATCATGACATGGTTACGGATGATAAGACCTTCACCTACTACGTACAGCTCAACAAACAATCTTTCATAAAGTGATCAATAAATTGCATTCTTTTCGGAGATGACATAAAATAATAATATAAACTTCAACGTATTGTGGAGAATGAAAACCAAAATAAAACGTGATGGTAAAAGTAGAAATTTTTAATATTTGACTGATACACAGAAATAAACATGAATGTCACTATTTTATGATGAAAACAAAAACACAATAAACAACAACAAATCCCTGTATACTGCTAGCAGTTAGTAAAGCTATCGTCACTATCATTGTTAATAGCCCCGCCTTCTTCGTCGCTGTCTTCTTGCTCAGCGTCGGCGTCTTCACTATAAGTTGAGAGTTGGGAAGTGATGGGTTTGGCATGAGATGACGGGGGCGGGTAGGAGTGGTCTAGAGAAGAAGTGGAGGTGGTGTGGTGTAATGAGGAGTCAGGAGAGAAAGACTCATCTAATTCTCCTGCAGCTGCTTTTTTCAAGACTTCCATCCATCTGGAGGGAAAAAACAAGAAAAAAAAAACGTGCACATCATAGAGTAGTATAGCCAATAAATAAATCAGACACAATATAAATAGTAATTAATTAATAGGAGTAATTAACAGGGGTGGCTAATAGTTCACTCGTTATTGTAGTATAGTTTACTAGTAAGTATATTCATCACATGTGGTTTATGGTTTTTATAATGTCATTACTTCCTGTCTACTTAATCATGCACCTTATGCTTTCTATTCATTCTTCAGGATAAGTAACATTGATGATACTAATAAATTACTTAAGTAGAGTCAACTAAAGTGACGGGGTAGTGTTTGTTCGGCCCAAGACACTACATCTGGCGACGAGGATTTTCCAAAGTAACGAACTCACTCTACAGAAGGAAGTGAGATGTCTACACCTCCAGCCCAATTCGCTGCAGTTGGAACAATAGCTGCATTTCAGCCGGAATCTGAGCAGATAGACTCTTACCTTGAGCGTCTTGAGCTGTATTTGTCTGCAAACAATTTTCCTGCAGAGAGGAAAGTGCCAGCTCTACTCACATTGGTAGGAAGCACAGCATACGAGGTATTGAGAAGCCTCCTAGCGCCTGCTCGTCCTCAGGACAATTCCTACGGGGACATCGTCAAGGTATTGAAGGATCACTACGCACCTAAGCCGCTAGTGATTGCGGAAAGATTTCACTTTCACCGTCGCAACCAGCAAAATGGGGAATCTATCGCGGAGTACATTGCTGAATTACGAAAGCTAGCATTGCACTGTGAGTTTGGGGACTATCTGGACCAGGCTTTAAGAGACCGTTTAGTGTGTGGATTGCTGAGTGAAAGTATCCAGAAGAGGCTGCTAGCTGAAGCAGACCTTACTCTAGCTCGAGCCTTGTCGCTGTCTCAAGGTATGGAAGCAGCAAGAAAGAACACTCAGTCCCTGAAGGTCAAAGAGGGAGCGATTGGACAGATAAACAAAGTACCGCCCATGAGGAGAGATAGCAGTACTTCAAAGAGACCAGCTTGTCGTCATTGTGGTCGCAATAACCACGATTCCGCTGACTGTTTTTTCCGTGATGCTGAGTGCCGCAATTGTGGCGAGAAAGGTCACCTGGCGGCAATCTGTGGTCATTCCAAGTCAACAAAACCAGCACGAAGATCGCAAGCTACTCAAAGGCGCAAACTCAAAACAGGAAGTGCTAAGTGGGTTGAAGAGGATTTTTGCAACTCAGCGGAAAGCTCGGAGGAACTGCCAATATATACCTTAACTAACAATAATACCCCGCTTCATGCTAACCTATTGCTAAATGGCACAGTAGTGAGAATGGAGGTTGACACAGGAGCTGCAGTCTCGCTCATGCCCATATCCAAATTCCGAGTGTTTTTTCCCCATAGCCCATTGCAGCAGTCGAGAGTCACACTTCGCACTTATACTGGGGAGCTGATGGAGGTCCAGGGAGAAGTTGTGATGGAAGTTCAGTATAGTGAACAGAAGAAGTCTTTACCCCTAGTCATTGTAGCTGGCAATGGACCTACCCTTCTCGGAAGAAACTGGCTACAACATATCCAATTGGACTGGACGGAGATGGGGATAAGAGCGGTTAAACACAGTTCACCAGCTGAGTCTCTGGAGGCCATTAAAAAGAGGTATGAATCATCTGTATTTAGTGAGGGGTTGGGTTGCATAACTCCATTTAAAGCTAACATCATAGTGAAATCAGATGCCCAACCAAAGTTTTATAAACCTCGACCAGTACCATTTTCTATTAAGGAGGCTGTGGGAGAAGAGTTAGACAGATTAGAGAGTGAAGGAATAATTGAACGAGTCAACCATAGTGATTGGGCGACCCCCATAGTAGCAGTACCAAAAAAAAATGGGAAGTTTCGTATTTGTGGGGATTATAAAGTAACAGTTAATCCAGTCTTGCAGGTTGACAAATACCCGTTGCCTAAGCCGGAAGATCTGTTTGCGACATTGGCCGGAGGCAAGAAATTTACGACGCTGGATTTGTCACAGGCTTATCTTCAATTTGAGTTGGATGAGGGGTCGTCACAGTACACAACGATCAATACCCACAAGGGGCTTTATTGTTACAAGAGACTACCCTTTGGGATCTCTTCAGCCCCTGCGCTTTTCCAGAAGACGATGGATACTATATTGCAGGACATACCCAAGGCCATGTGTTACATTGATGACATTATGGTCACGGGCTCTAGTGATGCAGAGCACTTGGCAACGCTAGATCAGGTGCTAAATCGTCTCAAGGAACACAAGATTAAAGCCAATCTTCAGAAGTGCCAGTTCCTAGCGAAATCGGTAAAGTATCTGGGACACATGATCGATGCCGAGGGAAAACATGCTCTCACTGATAAGCTCGAGGCGGTGCAGAATGCACCTGTTCCAAATAATACAACCGAACTGCGTTCATTTTTAGGCCTTCTAAATTATTACCGAATGTTTTTGCCTAACATTGCTACGGTGCTGCATCCACTCAACGAATTGTTACAAGACAAACGTACATGGAAATGGAATTCTGATTGCCAGTCAGCATTCCAGACAGCCAAAGATCTACTCACGAGCTCTTCTGTTCTAGCTCATTACGACCCTCAACTCCCGATACGCTTAGCTGCAGATGCTTCAGCATACGGTATAGGAGCTGTACTGTCTCATGTGTATCCAAATGGAGAAGAGAAACCCATTGCTTTTGTATCGAGGACACTAACTACCAGCGAAAAGAACTATGCCCAGATTGAGAAAGAGGCCTTAGCTTTAGTTTTTGGAGTTCATCGTTTTCACCAATATCTGTATGGCAGGAAATTTACACTTTTGACCGACCATCGTCCACTGACGACTATTCTGGGTCCAAAAAAGGGAATTCCTCCTATTGCTGCTGCCAGACTTCAGCGATGGGCAGTTCAACTAGCAGCGTACACATATGATATTGAATTCAAGTCTACTCATGATCATGGCAATGCGGATGCCCTCTCTCGTCTCCCACTTCCCACTACAGGTCCGGGATGTTCATGTGAGCCAGGTGATTTTAATATATGTCAAATTATGTCTTTGCCTGTAGCCTGCGTGGATGTTCAACGTGCTACCAGAAGAGACCCTGTCATTAGCCAAGTACTGAGGTATACTCAGACAGGTTGGCCTGAAACTGTTCCGGAGTCTCTAAAACCGTTCTCAAGTCGCAAAAATGAGCTCACCACGGAAAAGGACTGTCTATTGTGGGGGACACGTGTGGTTATTCCCTCCAAATTGCGAGAAGCTGTCCTGAAGGAGTTACACCAAGGACATCCTGGTATGACTCGCATGAAAGCCATTGCTCGGAGTCACCTCTGGTGGCCAGGTCTTGACAAGGATCTGGAGAAGGTTGCACGTACTTGTGTGTCATGCCAAGCGGTCAAGCAAGCACCAGCTGTAGCACCGTTGCATCCATGGGTGTGGCCAATGCGTCCATGGCAACGAATTCACATTGATTTTGCTGGTCCCTTCTTGGGAAAAATGTACTTTCTGGTTATTGATGCTCACTCCAAGTGGGGTGAAGTATTTCAGATGAATCACACCACAACTACTAAGACAATCGACATTTTGCGTCAACTCTTTTCTTCATATGGACTACCCGAACAAGTTGTTTCTGACAACGGACCACAGTTTGCTTCTGCAGAATTTCAGCAGTTTATGCAAGGGAATGGAATTCGTCACATTAGATGTGCGCCATATCATCCTGCTTCTAACGGATTAGTCGAACGTTTTGTTCGTACTTTCAAGGAATCTATGTCAGCAGGAAAGAATGATGGACTGTCTCTTACTCACCGGTTGGCAAATTTTCTCCTCACATATAGGTCTACCCCCCATGCAACAACCCAACGATCTCCTTGCTCTCTATTCATTGGTCGGGACATTCGCACACGTCTCGATCTACTCCGTCCCAATTTACAGGATCAAGTCTTATCCAAACAAGCTGCTCAAAAAGACCAGCATGACCATCATGCTCGTTCGAGAAGTATGGAAGTCGGACAACCAGTCATGGCAAAGAACATGCTTCCAGGTGACAACTGGATTCCAGGTGTTATTCTGAAGCAGCTGGGGCCAGTATCTTTTCTGGTTGACGTAGGAGAGGGAAGAACATGGAAACGTCACCTTGATCATATTAAGGTCCGGGACCTCCCAGATCCTGTGTCTGACTTAGTTCCAGAAGAAGTTCCAGTAGGTGGTGCAATATTGGAACCTGATGTTGTGGAGCCCAATCTCAACACACCTATTCCAGTAACATTCGATCAGCCAGACCGGGAGAATCAGTCTTTGTTATCGAATCCGAGTACACCACCAGCTACACCTAGTACCACATCGCACAGGTCTGTGCAATCTTCTGTCACTCCCTCACATCCCAACACTACGATACGTCGATCTACTCGTACACGAAAACCCCCCGACTATTTAACGTACTAATTAACTCTGTCAATTAGAGTATGTGGACCTCCAAATTAGTGAGGGAGGAGTGTAGTATAGTTTACTAGTAAGTATATTCATCACATGTGGTTTATGGTTTTTATGATGTCATTACTTCCTGTCTACTTAATCATGCACCTTATGCTTTCTATTCATTCTTCAGGATAAGTAACATTGATGATACTAATAAATTACTTAAGTAGAGTCAACTAAAGTGACGGGGTAGTGTTTGTTCGGCCCAAGACACTACAGTTATACTAAACTATAGCACAAACTGATGATGCAGATAAAACAAAAACGCTGTGCACACTGACCTCTGCATCTGTTCTTCTGAATCTGCCTTCAAATATTCCTTGCCTGCTCCTGGATGTCTCAGACACAGAACAAGAGGATCATTCTGACGCTGCACAGAACACACACACACACGACACATGCTCAGTGAGTCACATATAGGATTGCAACAATGTAACTTAACTTACCGGAGTTACTTGGTAACTAGGGAGTGTAACACTTCTCTTGGCCGACACATCCTATAATATATACGTCAAAAAATAAATACATAAAATATAACAATAATACAGTATTCCATAGAAGTATACTTTGAAATAAGTCAAAATGACAAAATAGGTTAAGTTAAATGGTTGTCGTAACTAAGAAGCAAGAGGTACTGGTTCTGAATAAGGGAATGACCCTTGACGGGCTTAGGATGTTTAAACAATGAAAACTAAATGAGTCAACAGCCACGCCCCAATCTCTCACCTCGTGTCTTTCAAATTCGTAAAGGACCAAGTTGTAGACAACGAACCACCTCTTCTTCCATCGACTAGCCCTGGAGGAGTTTGTGAGGAGGTAGCCACTGATCTGTGCACTCTGGTCCCTGGCACGAACTTCTCGAAGCACTGAGGGCATGCTCACTTGCTTGTGGCTCTTGAGAGTGCCTTTCTGCCGTTTAGTGGGAGATTCTACACACACACAAAGGCAAATATTTTTTAGAAATTACTTTAAAGGCCTGTGCATAAGTTTTTAAAAACAGCGTGAAAAACAACATAAAAAAAAACTAAACAACCCTTCTCAAAATTACCACTAATTTCTAGCAGGGTGAGCAAACTCCAGTAAAAAAGCCATCTAGTACTTTCAACCTACACACATCTTCCAGTAGATAGCTTATCACAGACAGTAAAATGACCACACCAAATCTGTGCAGGACAACCGATTTATTGCCCCCCATTCTCATCACCCCATACCAACACCCACCCCGACTTACTAATAGCACCATCCTTACCAGACTCAGACAGTTTCTCATAGCAGGACTGACACACTCTGCTGATCTTGTTCCCCTTGTACTTCAGAGGGGCGTAATAGCCTGAGCAGTCAGCACAGAAGACCTATTGTAAAATATAAAATGGGGGAGTAAATTTAGAATTTCAGTTTCAATACAAATGAATTGGTGATACTATAGGATAGCAGTAATCTTACGTCACAAGCAATGAGCAGTAATTAATACGCAAGTACAAATATACACTACTAACCATTCCACATGCCCGACAGTGGTGTCTCCTCCTCGTCATGGTGAAGTTGTAGCTGCATAGCTGGCACATGCTCACTGAACTGTCTGGCAACCAGGGAGGGGCAAGGGAGCCCAGGGGAGCATCCATATCTATACCATCAGTGTCTGCAAACAGCTGTAAATACACAATAAGGAAAGGTAAGTAGAGTTAGACGCTAGAGCAAGGGAAGGATAAAAAAGGAAAAGAAAACAATAGGAACAATAAAAGGAATTGGGGGTGGAGTGGGGAGGAAAGGAAAAAAGAGAAAGAAAAAAGAAAAAAAAGAGAAAAAAAAGAAATAAACAAAGAAGAATAATAATGAATTTTTTTAAATTAAAAAAAACAGAAAAAATTAAAAGAAAAGAAATAAACAAAAAAGAAATAAACAAAAAAGAAATAAAGAAATTAAAAAAATTTTTAAAAAAACTAAAGAAAAGAAAGAAAAAAAAAAGAAAGAAAAAAAAGAAATAAAGATATAAAAATAAAATAAAAATTAAAAAAAAAATAAATAAAAAAAAAAAAAAAAGGTCCTGCCGAGATTTGAACTCGGATCTTGAGATTCAGAGTCTCAGGTGCTAACCGTTACACCACAGGACCAGACGACCGCCACAAGCAAATAACTTCAAATTAAACTTATTCAGTGGTGTGCCTTTCTCACTAAACTGAGTTAGGCTGTAGCATTGTTATAAGATTAATTTAACTATTAACACTCCAGGTACTAAAAGAATAATAAAATTACATGTATACTGTATAGGGGGTTTTCAATCAATGCTATAGTAACCACTCATTGCAACTGTTTGACTTACAACAACAACAAATTACAGGCTTTTCTAAGGAATTACCATACATAACCCAGGGTTTCATACAGGATTTTTTTTCTGGTGGGGAGGGGGGGGGGGGGGGGGGGGGGGGGGGGTTGGTTAATCCTTATATGAGCTGCTTTGTCCAGCTGTTAAACTTCAGAGGTATACGGGGATTTTTCAGAAACATTTAAACTTTTGAACATACTCCTCGTCCTTCCTTGGAACAGCATCAGTTGAAAGATCTTCCAGCTACATATGAAGCTCATTAAGACCCGTATACGCAGCAGTATCACTGACTAAAACCTTCATCAGTTCGTAAGAATTGCCATTGAGGCCCTGAACTTTCGGCTGTAAACTTTGATGAATTTCTAGAGAATTTCAAACAAAAAGTAGAAGAATTGTGCTTTGGTTTACATTTTTTAATAACAAAAAAGAATTTTGCTCTGAGTTACCATTTATAATTATAATTTAAAAATTCTGATTTCTTGGGGGGGGGGGATTCCAGGGCCACCCTCCCTCTGAAGCCATGTAACCCTATATTAAGACATGCTTACTGCTGTAGTAAAGCGGTGTAAGGGCAGCTAATAATATTTATTTGTTGGTTAAACATTTACTTTGTGCTATTCTTTAGCTAAACAGTAGCTGTAGTGCATAGTAGCGCATAGTACTTTCACACACACTTGTTCACTGGTCATACCAACACAAGACTTACTTTCGTGGTTAGATTATTGGACAATGGATTTTTTAAGTAAGAACAACATTGTTGCTATGGGGTACAACTATGACAAATAACGCATTAATTCAAATAGAAAAAGAACTCCGGTAAGTTTGTAAGTTTTAACTGCACCTGCAAAAGGATTCAAAGCAGTGAACAATACAATTTCCTTGGATGAAGATCGATACACCAGAGGATTCTGCTTAGTAAAGTTTGGGACAGGGTCAACAACCAAGCTAACACAAAAATGCCAAGGTCAAAGTACAAAATGACATACGTATGTACGTCCAAACATATATAAACAACAAATATCCCTGATTCTCGATTGTATCACCCCTGATAGTGTCTCACTCGCCAATACTTTTCAAGCCCAGTGTAATAGCAGTGCAAGTGGTTGACAAGTATTTTCCCTTGCCTTGATTCATACCAAATCATCAATTTCAGCAATATACCAAACATATACTCTTTGTTAACCGTACACTGACACTTACCATTGATTTCCTGGCTTTTATTTTGATAAGTGATTTTACACCCAGATCCTTGAGAGCTTTTTCAAAAGTCTGTACACAGAGAAACAAACAAGTACATGATTCCATGGGCAATATAGCAGTAATTATCTACAGAGTAACGCACCTCAAACCACTTCAGCCTATCCTTTTCATTACTATAAATCAACACATAAACATTCAGAAAATTGTAAATAATGAACTAATAAAAACTTGTGTGGCATGGTAAAGTAATGTTCTTTTAAAAATAAATGTTTCATCACAAAAAAGAAAACATGTGGCCCTATTGCTAAGGGTGATGAAGAGCTTTTGAAATAGTATTGTGTTTACAAGTCTGCACAGCACAGCTGTAATGAAACCTAATTAGGTTCCCACACGCATCTGGGAGAGTGACGGCGAATGACTTCATCTCCAGAACCCATAGAGCTGTTGTAATTTTCATTAAACTATCCAAAATGATAAGTTAAAGGTGAAAGACAAGCAGGTGGTCCAAGGGTAAAAACCAATCACACTCACTGACTGTACTCAAGTTTATACCAGAACTAACTGGAACAGACCAGTCAATGAGTTCAATAGAAAGGAATTCAAGTCGGATAATCCCCACCCACCACATCCCTGTACAAGAAAGTATAAACCCTCACACACAAATAACCCCAACACCCCTCC
>WLWD01002924.1_pt1 | contig 59100 bp, 23 predicted proteins | sample 6712731 | NCBI WGS metagenome assembly WLWD01 (sample SAMN12718690, study PRJNA576275) | sponge metagenome | isolation source: marine sponge | host: Mycale hentscheli | place: New Zealand: South Island, Marlborough, Capsize Point | collected 2014-11-01 | reverse complement strand
CCCCCCCCCCCCCCCCCCCCACCCCCCCCCCCCCCCCCCCCCCCCCCCCCCCCCCCCCCCCCCCCCCCCCCAGTAAATCCTCCTGCTTAGGGTAGGTATTAGGCATTTGCTATTTCTAGTGTGCTAGAAGTGGTAATACTTCTAATGTTTTTAAATAACAGAATGAATATTGAGTTTCATACAACCCAACCCTCCCTGACATCATTCTGATAGCTAAGCAGCTAAAATTCTGACTGTGGTAACTAGATATTAAATACCTGCACCACCACATCTACTTTAACAGCAACTAGTAAAACTATACCACCCATGATTACCTTGTGTTCCCAGCAATGTAAGTTTTATGACTCACTTGACATTCTCAATCCTACTCTCAGATATTGCAGTTGCAACCATGATGTCTTCCACATCATCACACACAGCTGAAGACCAAGAATGTTGGGAAGACTTCACATTCACCACAGGAAGCTAACAAAACCACACAATAAACTTCATAAGCCTAGGCTATTATTGCATCCCACTAATCCTGTCCCACTAATCCTATCGATTGTTCTTAGGAATTACTATACATGTACTGAAGAACTGTTTCACCTAGACTCCCACTATTAAGTACAAGGATTTTTCCTTATCAAATCTAAGAAAGACACTCTGGCTATTGCTTAATTAAACCAGAAATTTCTACTAATTAACCATTCCTACCATTGTTTGCAGAAACTGTTCACAGATGCCTTAAAGCCCCAACCTCCCCCCCAAAAAACAATAAAAAAAAACAAAAAAAAACAGGAAGGCGTAACTATTAAGGCATGTTATCCTATTCTTAGTTGATCCATGATATAATTTAACAAACTCTACTATAACTTGTATATATCTCATTAATCTCCCTACCATTTTATCAGTATCCACTGTAGTTTGAATTAGTTCAGATGAAGCTCCCCCCCCTTCTTCATACCACAGAAATGACCCTGATAACAAAACTACTGCCCTGCCCAGCCAAACAATTTGATTTGTCTAATTGAGAAATCACCTCACAAGAGAGAGAAAATTGGCAACCTTGTGGAAATAACCCTTATATAATATATTGCAGGGATTCATACAGGATTTGTCAAAAAATTTTTTTTTGAGAGGGGACACCTTTAATTTTCTATTAGAGAGCATTATTTCTGTTTGGGGGATATTCCCTCCCCCCCCCCCTCCCCCTCCCCTTGTATGAAACCCTGATTATGTATAAACCATAGGCGTGAAACAGATACAGATCTTTCATTACTACAACTTACCTCAGAGTCAGGGAGCAAAGGGTAATTAGTACCCACTGTAACCATATCAGGGCTGCACTGGGGGAGGGGGGGGGAGCCCCCCTTAAAAAGCCTTCCAGAGTTCCCACCAGCCAATTAGAAAAATTCATGTTAGAGGAAGCTGGACTTAGGGAGAGGACAATTACCGTACCAAACATTAACAGTACTCCTGAAGAATTCCACCACCTTTTAATGGCTACGTACCTATCCCAAGCTTGACAGAGGAGGTGGATTGAACTCCTACGCTGCAAACCACAGTCAAGAGAGCTGATGTTGATTGCACCCAGAGTATCAAGCTGCCCAAGTTTGTTGAAGCGTCAAGTTGGCAACAGCAAAATATACATTCGTCCCATTCAGCGTGATCTCAGCTTAGAAGAAGTTGCTGTGGAGGAAATAGAAGGGGTATGCAACTCCTGGTTGTTTTGCTACAAATTAAATAACCTAATTTTTTTCTTTGTTAGGTGGAAGAAAAGTGCCTTGATTGTGGAAAGAAGTACAATGTGGCGATGTTGAGAAGGCATATGAGAGAGTGCCCTGGTGGTCCATCGTTATCAAGGAGCCGAAGCCATAGTCCTACTAGAGAGGTAAGTACAGGACATATAGGAATCAAGTCTATTACCGAGTTTGCTGGATTTGGGGTGTTTGCTGGATTTGGGGTGTTTGCTGGATTTGGGGTATGTGCTGGATTTGGGGTGTTTGCTGGATTTGGGGTGTTTGCTGGATTCGGGGTGTTTGCTGGATGAAGCCTGGGGATACACATGAACCATGGGCAGACTGGAATAAAAAATACGATTGAGATTCTAGGAGGGATAATATAAAACATTCTTTTGTGTATTAGCACTGCTTAAATGCAGGTAAAGTAAATGCTGACTATAAGTTGCAAAGGCATTACTAGAATACTGAACCATCTCTATGGCTTTGATCATGTCATTTTCATACTAATTTTCTAATCTAGGATTGGACCTGTCCTATGATAGTGTGGAGTCGTCCTTAAGAGGTGTAATGATGTAAGAGAAGAGCAGAGTGCCCTTTTTAATTGGTCGAAAAGAAGAGTGCCTTCTAGCTGGACTCATAAGTTCATCTGCTTAAGCAGTACCAGTTCTAACAATCCTCAACTGCCTTACCTGCTCCACATCTGCTCCTCAGGTTGAATGATCAAGGCCGTCGGAACCGCTGAGGCTGGTAAGGTTTCGGCATCACCACTTTTTTGCGAAGTGGGCGTGGTTTTGTTTGCGCGAGCGCTTATTATTACGTTGCTTTTTAGCTTAGACGTAAAAATGGCATTGATGTTGGAGTCCAAAGGTGAACTGTGATTACTTAATTTTCCACACCACTGACTTTGTTTACCAAACTCAAATTAGTATTCTAACCTACATACAATGTTTTTTCTTTTTTCTGTGTACTTTACTTTCACCACCCCACCTTGAATGCCTATAAAACTACCAGTCATTCAGTCATTTTTTAGTTGTTGTTCTTGTTCTAGCTAGTCGTTGTGATTAAATCTTTCTATTGCCAAAGTAAGAGGGCAGTGTTACGATGGTGCTGCTACAATGTCAGGTAAAAATGCTGGAATAGTTGCTAAAGTATTAAAAGAAGAGCCTAAAGCTTTGTACACACACTGCTATGGCCATTCACTCAGCCTTGCATGTGGAGATGCAATCAAACATTCTAAAATTATGAAAGATCACTTGATACAACTCATGAAATCACAATACTTATAAAGAAGTCCCCACGTAGAGATACATTGTTTGAGAAACTGAAAAGTGAGTTGGCCCCTGATCCACCTGGTGTTAGAGTTCTTTGTCCAACAAGATGGACAGTAAGGGAAGACTCCTTAAAGAGTATCTTAGACAATTTTGAAGTTCTTCAAGAATTGTGGGAAGAAGCTATTGACTTAGTGAAAGACACTGAAATGAAGGCTCGTAAAAATGGAGTTGCATCTCAAATGAAGACTTTTGATTATTATTTTGGAATTTGTTCAGGGCATTTGATTCTTAATTACAGTGATAACTTGAGCAGAGCATTGCAAAAGAGTGACATATCAGCCTCAGAAGGTCAGGAAGTGGCCTTCATGACTCTGAAAGTTCTTAAATCTATACGTTCTGATGACATGTTTAAGTTATTTTGGGAAAAGATTTGTAAAGAGGTTGAACATTTTAGTATTTCACCACCAGGTTTACCACGTCGTCGTAAAGCTCCTCGAAGATTAGAAGAATGAGATGCAGAGAGTGTGTTTCCTGAAACACCAGAGGACTACTACAGACTTATCTACTTTGAAGCATTGGATCTCATCACCACTTCTATTACTGATCGATTTAATCGGCCTGGTTATGTTTTTCATAATGTTCAAAATCTTATTCTAAAAGCAGTTCAAGGACTGGATTATGAAGCTGAGTTAAAGTGTGTGGCTAATTTCTATACAACTGATTTTAATTATGAATTATTAAGAACTCAGCTGGGAGATACTGAGAGCTAATTTCACTCCAAATCAAACCTCTGTTAAAATCACTGATGTTACTGAATTCTTCAAAGCAATGACTCCAGTTCAGCGAGAACTTCTATCTGAAGTGTGTCAATTTATTTCAACTCCTACTTGTAATACCAGCAACTAATTCTGTCAGTGAAAGGTCCTTTAGTGCTTTACGAAGAGTGAAAACGTATTTGTGTTTGACAATGGTTCAAGACAGGCTGCATCACATCATGACTCTGCATATTCATCGAGGTCTTGCTGATGATCTAAACTTTATTGAAAGTGCTAACCGATTTATTCATGGAAGTGATCATAGAGAACAGATTTTTGGGAAATTTGTGGCAACTGATATTAACAAATGTGATTGAAACTTTTTATTTGTAAACATGAATTAAATTTTCTTGAACAATGTTTGAAACTTTAAAAAAAATATAAATTAAACTTTTTTGGCTAATAATTGGCTGTGATTATTTGTAAATATCAATTAAAAATTTTCTTGACTAATATATTGGCCTCACCACTTTGTATTTGCTTCCGACCCCCCTGATGATGCTCTGGGAGGAGTTACAGCACTCCTGCTGCGCCGACTAACGGTAGGGTTGAACCTGCCTTGCCCATTTCGGCTAGAGGGTCCACCGCTTAACAACGCCGAATGGCCGTCACCAGCCCCTGCAAGGCCTTTACCAGTTCTAGCCCCACTCCTCGAGGTGCTGTCTTCAGGTGGGGTAGAGGACACAATTTTTAAAGCGTGTTGGAGCACTCCCCTCTCCTCTTCTGTGAAATGCCAATCGGACATATCGCATCCAACAGCTCGCATCCAACAGCTCACATCACATTGAGTTTCCGAGCTCAGTTTCTGGCGATAGTATCTTAGCTGGATGGGGCCAAGTCCCTGCGCAAACACACACACGACGACAAGTGCATGCGTACACATGCCACTCTAGCAGTGAGCCACTTACTATTTATTATTAGAGCCTTCACTTTTCTGATGCAACTAGTCATTATTTATTAATTATTGAACTAACCATAACTCTAGCTGCTACTTTGATCCTTTAAAAATTAACAAATTGAAAATTACTCTTTCTGACCTTGATAGCCTTTAAATATTAGTTACTTTTTCTCATAAATTAACTTTGTATTTGTCACAAAAACAATTAAACAGTGTATTTTATGACTACCAAACAATATTGAATTTTATAGTAGAATTGTATGTAAGCTCATCAGAATAATAGTTGGATAACCCAAAAACAAAAAAACAAAACAAAAAAAAATCACTTCCTCAATCTAAAAGAAGGCTAAACACAAAGCAAACTGTCCTTCAGGAATGTATGTATACGTACACATGCCATAAACTTGTAGACTTTCATTCTAAATGTAATAGTCCAGCACCTGTAGGCCAACCAAACACCTACACCATTTAGATATCCTGTAAATGAAGTAGCTATGCACTAGAACAATACTACAGAACTGCTTATGAAGATGAACACTTTGTCTCATAAGAAGAGGGGTGCACATTGTTAGCTATAATTATTATTATTATCATGGGGGGTGTTGTTATTTTGTTGTTGTTGTTGTAGTGATTATTTATTATTAATATTATTATTACTGTTTGATCACCTTTGGTAATCGATAGTCTCAATTCCATATTTTTATTTTTAATTACCTGCACATTGGAGAGGTCTTTTTAAACATGGTATCCAATTCCCAAAGTCCGAAAGGAATTAATATTCGAAGGGGTAGCCAGCCAGCTAGGGGTGGAGAAAGTGCCTTCCCTTTGAAAAAAATGAAAAAATGAGCAGTCAATAGCATCTCTTTACAGTAGAATCTATCAGTGGCAGAAACAGTGTACCAAAAGTGCCACTGGCTTCACCTCTAGCCAAGTTAAATTCAGTTCATGTAGTGACTTTTATGCATGTATAGCTAGCGATATATAGCAACTTTAGTTAATCTCTACATTGTATTCAATACACACCCTAATTTATTATACTCTATAGTGGTTTAAATCAACTAGCACATTGCTATTCTCACACATGTGCACACACTAAAGTAAATATATATCACTGTATTCACCTCTGCTCTGCTTTTCAGTTCAGCTGTTTCAGTGTTGTTTTTTGTTTCAAACTTTTGGATATAGTTAGTTTTAGTTATCTTTTCGTAATTTCACAAAAATTTTAATTAGTTTTAGCAAGTTAGTTTTTCCTGATGTAACTATAATACTAGTAAGTTATTTAGTTATTTTTCAGACAACATTTTAAGACAGTGTAGTTTTAGTTATTTTCTTTGACATAATTTGAAGAAGTTTATTACAATGAAAAAAAACAAAAAAACAAAATTGAAGAATTCGGTTTTTTTTCTCAGAGAATTAGTATTACTTAGCCAAAGCTAATTAAACAAGAATACATATACATAACTTGAGAAGAGACATACCATTTTGACACACACATCATAATCTTGTGGGTTAATAATTGTGCTTTTTTTTTTTTTTAGTTTTGGGTAACTAAAACTATATTAACCTACTAGAAGAATTTAATTAGTTTTCGTTATTTTTTAGCATCATTTGAAAGCATTAGTTATTTTTAGGTATTTTCGAGCTATCTTTTAAAATAATTAGTTAGTTTAGTGAGAACCAATAGCACTTTTAGTTTTAGCTTTAGTTGACTAAAACAACACTAGTTTTTTAGCATGGGCCAATTACTCCCAGGGTCTCAATCACTATGGGTGTGAACACATGGCCTGGAGAAAGGTCTCGATATTTTTCACTCTTACTCTCCTCTGCAGCCTCAGTAACTTTCCTAGACATGCTGGTTGCATTGTTCTAAATTAGAACTAAGATGACAGTTGCCTAGATTTTTTAAGCATTACCTGATGCTATTATTTTTAATGTGCATTCAAATAGACCCCAAATGTGAGGGGCTAAAACCCCACTGCTATAAAAATTATGCCCCCCCCCCCACCCACCCAAGTGGCAGGTTCGGGATATTCGAAAGCCACCCGTTTAATGACTACAATTTAAGGCTAAAAACAATATTATATATTCTTATTACAAGTATGTTGCTTACTACAATTTGCTATACAATACAAACAGTCACATTCAGTGAATTTGATTGTTCCTTCAATAATATAATTGGGTAGTATTCAACTCTAGGGAAGACTTCAGCCACCCCCTGGATCTGCCTCTGCCCCCAGGTTCTCTACCACTGAATATCTCTAACTAGATTTCCATGACTGCAGGTAGTTTAGAGGCGATGATAACTCTTTACCCACCCATTTGCAACAATGAGTGAGCTGGAACACTGGAACCTTGATAGCTAGAGTATTGATAGATTGAGCATTAAACATTGCTAGCATAGCTAGAACACAATAGTTACAACATTGATAGCTGGAACATTGATAGCTAGGACATTGACAGCCAGGACATTGATAGCCAGAACATTGACAGCTAGAACATTGACAGCCAGAACATTGACAGCTGGAACATTGACAGTTAGAACACTGACAGTTAGAACATTGACAGTTAGAACATTGACAGCTAGAACATTGACAGTTAGAACATTGACAGTTAGAACATTGACAGCTAGAACATTGACAGCTATATAGAACATTGACAGCTGGAACATTGACAGTTAGAACATTGACAGCTAGAACATTGACAGTTTGAACATTGACAGTTTGAACATTGACAGTTAGAACATTGATTGTAGTTGGAAGGAAGAACATTGGTAGATTGGTGATAAGAACATTGGTGATAAGAGATTTGCTGATATGAACTGTGGTATGATGGTATGAGCATTAACTGTGGTGTGATGGACTAATTTTAATTGGTTTGGTGTGGTTCTTAGTTAGTTGATGATTATTTTATCAGTATTTTTGTCCATAATGGCTTTCCATAGAGTTTATGTGGGCTGGCCCACATCTCCCCCTCCTTTTTTTAGCCACTGCTTTCCATCTTCTTTTCTTTTGACTCTTTCTTGCTCTTCTTTGTCTTTACTCTGGTCTCTCTTTCATCTGTTCCATCTTCTTCTTTGTTCCAGCACCGGCTAAGGCAAAAGTCTGCCACAACGTTTTCCTTTCCAGGACGATATTCAATTGTGAAGTCAAAGTTGAGTGTTTCAGAGACCAGTTCAGAATTTTTTTATTGTTCTGAGGATTCCTCATCATTTGGGTAAGGCTTTTGTGGTCTGTTCTGACGAGGAAGTGATGGCCAATGAGGTATAACTCAAAGTACTTTATGGTGCTGTACAGGGCCAAACCCTCTAATTCCTGGGCGTAATATCTCTCTGCTCCGCATTTTTGGTCTTCCTGGAGAAAAAGGCAACCGGTATGGTCTCATCCAATCTGATCACAGAGAGCACTCCACCAATTCCCACGGCCGAGGCGTCAGAATCCACTATGTAAAGATCATCTCTATGGGGAAAAACTAAGGATAAAGAAACTGAAAATGACATGCACAACTTACTGAAAATATTTACCAACTCTTGAGTCCAAGACACCTTGTCTGGGGCAACTTTGGATGTGTGAGGAACCAGCGGTGCCAAGAGAGAGGCGAAGTCTTTCACAAAACGTCTGTAATAGGACAGGAGACCAAGGAAGCTCCTGAGCTGCTTTTTGGTACATGCTCTGGGATGATTTCTGATAGCCTCCACTCTAGCTTCTGGTATGGACATCGAACCTCTACCAATGACATGTCCAAGGTACACAAGACTACTCTTTCCAAACTCACATTTGGAATTTTTGCATTTAAGGCCTGCTCGGCTAAGACTACTAAGCACCATTTTGATATGTGACAAGTGTTCTTTCCAGTTTTGGGAGTGAATCAGTATATCATCGATATAAACAGTAACATGGTCTTCCTGGCCAGCCAGCACCCCTTCCACCAACCTCTGGAAGAGAGCTGGGGCGTTCCTTAAACCAAAGGGTATTTTCAGGAAATGGTATTTCCCAAATGGAGGGAGGAAAGCTGTTTTCTCTCTGTCCTGTTCAGCTAGCCTCATCTGGTAGAATCCCCTGGTGAGGTCTAACTTACTAAGGCAATGGCTGTCTGTCAACATAACTGTCATCTCGTCCAGGAAAGGCATATAGAAAGGATCCGGAAGAGTAACCGAATTAAGCTTTCTAAAATCTATACAGAGTCTGAGGGAATTGTCTGATTTTCTGATAGGGACGATGGGGCTAGCCCATGGACTGTTAGATCTGACAATTATGTTTTCTTTTTCTAACTTCAACAATTCCCGTCTCATTGCATCTCTGATACCCAGGGGCACGGAGTATGGAACCTGAGCTATTGGGGGTGAAGATCCGGTTTCTATGGCCATCTCAACATTGAGAACTTCTCCTGGAATGTCAGAAAACACATGGGGAAAAATTGAAAGCACACTAGCTATCAAGTTCCTGTTGATTGAATCCGGGACAAGTACCATTCAACTGCAATTTGGGGTTTTCATCTATGTTATCATCAAGCACAACATCAACTCTGCACACCGTATTTGTAAAGTATTTTTTCAATGTATTGATATGTACCATCTTGCCAGACTTTTTATGGGGCCTTTTATTTATTCTATAATTTACATCACCAAACTTTTCCACGATGTCATAGGGTCCCTCCCAAGAATCTGAGAGTTTGGAAGAAAGACCAGGGATTCTGTAAAGGACTTGGTCTCCCACCTTGAAGGACTTTGGTTGATGTTTTTATCTGCTAAGGCAAATCTCTTGGTTTTGGCAATTGCAGATCTGTGAGCTGCAGTATCTCTCAAGTTTTGAAGGTTCTGACCAAGAGTGAGTGCCCAATCTGTGACATTCAAAGCTTTGTGGTTATTTTCTACAATCGCAAAGGCGTTCTTACCCTGAACCCAAAGACTAAATCACTGTTTGGCATCTTGCCTTAAGGTAAATAGACAGAAAGGGATTTGCTGAACCCAGTCTAGATTGTTTTGGTCAAGATTGATTTAAGTGTTCTATGGAATCTTTCAATAGCCCCGTTTGTTTGAGGGTGGTAGGGACTTGTTTTCAAATGACTGACCCATCCTTCTTTTACAGTGCGGGACAGAAACTGTGAGCCTCTGTCACTCAAGATGACTTCAGGGATTGAGGTTCTACTAAATACATGGACTAAACCTTCCAGCAACACTTTTTGCTATTATGGATCTCAAAGGGATGGCTTTTGGCCAACGGGAGGCCATGCAGACACAGGTAAGTAGAAATTGGCAATCACCCTTCCCTTTGGGGAGAGGTCCAACTAAGTCCACAGCAAGGACTTCAAAGGGTTTTGTTAATATGGGCCTTTGGACAAGGTGTGCTTTTGGGGGTGAGTATTGAGAGAATTTCTGGCATTTGTCACATTGCCTACAATGATATGACGTCTGTGCTCATATTTGGCCATGTATAGTATTTGGCTAGCATCTTATGGACTTTATCTGGGCCCAAGATGTCAAGGCCACAGCTCTCCAAGGACAACTGGATGACTACACCCACTGCTCCTCCTCCAGGATGAATGCTGGACCTATCTGAGGTAGAGTCTACTGAGAGAGAACTCAGAACAATTCATTTCATTGTCATGCGTACACATTGTATCGACCCTTTACATTCACGTAAAACATAATGATATTCATAGCTGACTAAACCCAATGCAATTGTATCATCGTGCGGGCCATTTAATGCATTGTATGCTCTTACATTTTTGTTGTTCGATTACCCAAACTCGATACACTAAGTGTAAAGAGAGTACGCGCTTTGTGGTGCTTGGTATAGCTGCAATTGATTTTTGTGACAGCGGGCCGCGCCTTTCATTTTCACAAGTCGTCAGAGGGCTCGAGCACCTGGTCCTTCTACTATGACCATCTGAGGACGTCAGTTATGCGGCGTTTTCACAAGTGACCATTGTTATCAGTGGTCATTTTCTTCAGCATTGGCATTACTTGTCCTGGCCTTACACCGTTTTCTGTCAAACCTCCATAAGTTTTAAGGCAATACCCTGAAAATGTTGTTTTACCCCAAAAATACCCTACCACAGGTCACATAACGGATTTTTTTTGTTTTGACCAACTGCTTGGAGTGGGTGAGAGGCGATAGTGGTTTTTCCTTAGATCGTTTTTTGAGTGTCTCGCTCATGCTCACTGTCAACTGGTTAACATGTGGACTCCCATGTCCTGCGCATGTCCCATGGGTGTGGCTCCTTCCTCTCCTTCTCCTTCCTATATTAACTAAGTCTAACTTATGTTAAACCTTATTCAAATTTTTTTATTCATGCCATGTATTCTTCAACATATCTTCTGTCCAACACATAACTTCCTCTCACACTTTTCTCTATCATATAGAGGTCATTTTCTTCACTGTTCATCACATGCCGCATCTCACGTGCATTCCAACTTTTCAGCTAACTGTTCAACCCAAGAAACATCAAAGTTTACTTTATATCTCCATCCCACATATACCATCATGTAAAGTGAGATTCTCGTGTCTTCCCCGCACTAACTTGTATGGACTATATCCAGTGCGCCATTTGGCATCTGTCTCAAAGTGAACAGAGTGAATGGTAGTTGAGACACCCAATCATAACCATCTTTGTGAGCTTTTTTCTTGAGCATGAAGGTGCTGTGCATGCATTCAATTACCTCATTTGCTTGGGGGTGATAGGGTATAGTATGTGCAATCTCAATCCCTAATTAACAAGTTCATTAACTATCTCATTTAATTTCTCAGCAAACTAAGTTTCACTATCACACACCAATTTAAGGGGTAGCTAACCCTGCAGTCCTACTGAAAATACCAACCAGGGCATCGGCCACAGCCTGGCAGTAATGGATTTCATAGGTATCACCTCAGGCCATCTCGTGGCCATACAGAGTACAGTCAAGATGATAATTTTCCTTTACTCACAGAGAGGGAACCTACCAAGTCAATTGTTGCCACCACTTCCGAAAGGTTCCAACGCTATTGGCCACTCAACCTTGGTTGCTTTATAGTATAATCTGGTATTCGCTTCATGTGTTTCACAATTTAATATATAACCTTAACGTTTACCAATTACAATCTGAATATCAATACCAATGAGGCTAAATGACTTATAACATGTACAAACAAATCTAATATTCATAATTACAAATTTTACAGCAGTCTTGCTAACCATGTAAAGACTAGTCATAAAAATTAAATAGCTAACATAACAATTCTTAGTACAAGCAACAACAACAAAGTTCTGTGTTCAATAGGAAGACCGAAGTTTCTGAAAATACATATTGATTTATCAGTATCTCATGAATTGTATAGTTTGAATGAACATACCCTAATCTTTTTTTTTTGCTGAATACTTTGCCTTTTTTTTGCAAACTCGAAGTTTCTGAAAATACAAATATTGATCCATCAGTATCTCATGAATTGTATAGTATGAATGAACATACCCTAATCTTTTCTTTTGCTGAATACTTTGCCTTTTTTTTGTATACTCGAACTCTGTAATCAGTGTATGACTTCGGAATATTAATTCGTGTAAGCCACTATAAAATCATTTGTTACAATAATAGCTTGATATAATACGATATCTTTCAAATTAATTTAAAAATCATTATGGTGTTATAGAAAATGTTGTAGCTATACTAACTAGGTTTCAATACAATAAACAATTAAAGTACCATAATTCTAATTCACACAAGATATAATACAACTTCAACAACTGACAATAACTACAACTAATAATGTGATGTAACAGATAAAATGAGGACTAGTCTCTATAATAAGATATCACAAGAAATTTTCGAAGTATAATTTTTGCACTCAATTTGTTTCAATTTTGTAATTTAAAGTGATATTGATTGCCATTGATCACAGGAATCTGAGGATCAAGTGGTTCTGGAGTATTCAGAAGAACCCTCTGAGGTAGTAGAATTTCGTGCAGTGGGGTCTCCCATCATTGAGTTTTCTCAAGCTTAGTCAGCTACACTCGTGTTATCTGCACCTCCTTAAGTTGTGCCATCCTCTGTGACTCCACGGCGATCGGTGCGTGAGCGAAAGACACCAAATTATTATGGCTTCGAGTGCAATTTGACCAGTGTGAAGGAACTGGAGTCAGTGACTGATGCATTCAAGAGTCAAGGGTGGACTCATGCCATGTAGACTGAAATGGAATCACTTCATGATCGTGACATGTGGGATTTAGTTCCACTACCAGAGGGTCGCAAGGCAATTGGCAGCAAGTGAGTGTTTAAGTTAAAAACCAATGCTGATGGGTGTAAGGCTTGGCTAGTTGCCCAAGGTTACACACAGAGAGAGGGATTAGATTATGACGAGACATTCAGTCCAGTCGTACGGCCAGAATCAGTTCGGTCAGTTATAGCTCTTTCTTGTCAGGAAGGTTTGAAATTACACCAGATGGACATAACGACTGCTTTTCTTAATGGTGATTTAGAAGAAACAGTCTATATGAATCAATGGAAGGATTCATTGCCAATGGTCAGGAACATGTGTCCCTTGAAGAAAAGTCTGTATGGACTTAAACAGTCCTCCAGGTGTTGGAATCTAGTGCTGCACTCGCATCTCAAGTCAATGGGATGTACCCAGAGTGCAAATGATCCATGCATTTATACTTCTGTGAGCAATGATCTGATTATTTTGTCTGTCTATGTTGATGACATATTGATAGCAGCAACAAAGGAAAATTGATCAAGTGAAAGCTAGTGCTACTCCAACAAAATATGCTTATTGTTGGTTCACACAATGACATTTGGCTAGTGAGTTGTGTTTCGAGGAGCAAAATACATTTCTTGTAGTTGGCAATTTGGAGTGACCTTGGCTATATTTTTCCCTGGAAACATTGGATATCATCGCTCTACGACCACTATTTGTTTAAAGCAGGCCGGAAACAGAACAAAAGTACACTTCTTGTATATAGTGTGTATTTTTGGAGTAGCCCCGGCTGCAATAATCGTTAACTAATGCTGGACATATTTTTCCCCTTAAATAATAACAATATTCTACAACCATTTGACAGTAAAGGCAACTATGGTATAAAATAGTTAAACCTCTCTGAATTATCGCTAGACAACCGATCTCTCTTGAGGGCTTATCAAACCCATGGTTAATTATTACATAATGTGTGTGTGTCTGTGTGTGTATTCTCATTGTTTTGTATGTCACCTAAGCAAGTACCCTGCAAAACTTTTGCAAATTAGTAATGTAGTAGCGTAAGGAAGTCTCAATTGCCTTCTTGCTGTGTCTACTGGTACAGCTAACTTAGCTAATTTCTCCACCACATTTATCTATACTTTGATAAAGATGTGCTGCCACTGGAGATGCAATTTTCTGTAAAAAAAACTTTCCAGAATAAGGGGATTGTTTGAGGCAGTATTTGCAATGAAGCATACCAGTCTTTATTTTGGTAGTAAGCCAGGTGATTTTTCCTAGTAGCTTGCTGTCCTGTTGACATTATTTCCTGCACTTTTTGTTCAGATCATGAAGATTAAAATAGCATCAAACTTTCAGCAAGCATTTAGCGAAGACCTTTTGTCCCAGACAAAATTGGATACTGTAGAAGTAGTGTAGTATGCAATTTTTTATTAACTTACGTGATACCGCAATCTCTCAAATTTTCAATGGGTGTGGTCTTTGGTCGCTCGTAGAGGGGAGAATGTAGCTATTTTGAGCAAGATGGGACCGAGAAATTGGTCACTGGTCGGAAATAAGAGGTGGTTGCTTCTGGTAGGTTCTAAATGCACTATATTTGTTGTAGTTGCAATCGGGGCGCATGATTTGGTCTCTCCAGAGAGGTCAGTTGCTTCTCAGAGAGGTCGTTAATAGAAGTTTTACTGCACTTTGTTTAGTTACATCATATAGTCTGCTTATTTTCTCACCTACCTATTCTTGACCCATATGTATACACTCATCACTGTCGTCGTTGTTATGGATGACTCTTTACAAACCTGACTCAGTTTTTCACGAACATCACCATTTTGTCTCATTTAAAAAAAACGTATTCGTTATGACAATGCTTTACCAACTTAGCTTAGCTCATAATTTTTTTTATGAATACACACACACCGTCATTGTCGTCGGTTGTTGTTACTTACAGTCAAGCATTTTATTATACAGTTTAACATAAACTAACCTTATCTATAGTTATTCTTTTTACATCTTTCCTCTTTGGTATTTTCTACAATACATTTGCATTAAATAAAAAAAATTAATATGAATTTGTGTCATTTAAATAGCATAATAGGCTTAAAATAGTACTACACAGTGGTCCTTGTGTATTTATTCTGCTTATTTGCTAGAATTTATTAAAATTAAGGTTACATTGATTGCAATTTATCTATTTATCTATTCTCCCTCCCTCTCTGCAACCCCCACTTACTATACATCATGCATCATTGATAATTTACAATACTACCTGGTCTTTAGCTTCCCTTTTTTTGTTGCGAGATTTTGTCTATTTGCAAACATGTATTGAAACAAGATAAAATAATATAACAGCTGTTCCAGAGGTACAAAAATACAAAAAATTATTCAGAAAAAAAGTCAGGAAAATATTTGGTAATTTAGTGCTCACTTCATGCTCAATTTAGTACGTGTCCATGTGCTGTATTATTATAGCTTTTTTCCCTTACCTCAAAAAAATTCACTGCATGAACTGGTTGCGGACGTTTTTCAGATGTATATGATATTTTGACATCCTAATACATTAGCAGAATTGATCATTATAGCTATAATTTGCCAGTTTGTAATTTATTAACTTGCCTGTACTACTGTATCCTTTTGCTTTTTTCCACTCAAACTTTGTTTTAATTTCTGTTGATCTTTCAAATTCTATAAAAATTAGTAAGAAATTGACATTGCTCTGCGTAACTACAAGACATACTTTAAATTGTGAATTAAAATGCTTACTATAACCCCACATGATAAATATAAGTATAACAAATTAAATTTTTATTTTTTTCCTTTAAATGTAAAAAAAGTGTATTATTTGTGGAGTATAGTGCTATATACAGCCATAGACAGATTTGGTTTAGTACCACAAAAATTTAATGAAGATACATCAGTACTTGAATATATTGCTGCCAATAGTTATCTGACTCTTACCGTAAATTTTAATGATGTTGATCACACCTTTTGTACTGACTTTTAAGTCAATTACAATTTGAGACAATATTAATTACAGACTATTCATTGTATACTTTATCTTACTCCGCATATTTTTTCTAGCTAAACCTGTAAATACATACAGTATATAATTTATATTTTTGAGATCAAATTATAATTTTTGTATCAGTATTTGTATTTATATATAGTATGTTATGTATATTATATATATATTTATTCCAAGCTAGATATCTTCTTATGGTTATTTTTAGGTACATGACCTGTGAAAAAATTCATGTTATCTCATGGTGTTATTTCATGCTGTATTGCACAAAGTCACTACCCTAGTAGTTATAGCAAGTGGCCTAAGCTCACCAGTTTTCCAGGTTTTTTACAGCTACCTTCTCTGGCGAAACCTACCCAACCCAGTTAGAGTAACTGCTAAATATCAGCTGGGAGTGTGGGGAGCCCTTACAGCCAACTTTACACCATGAGTTGGTCCTTGTATAAGGTATAAACCACTTATTACACTCAAGTAAAGTGATATTGCAAGATATTTCACTCCCAGGCTTTATTTTCACTCACCTCTGGCTTGTGAAAATAAATACATGAAATATTTCACCATATCACACTCCGACTCATGTAATAAGTATTATATCTCTACATATTAAAGATGTTAAAATAATGTCAACTATACAATATAAACGTACTTTAGCCTCTGTGTCTTTGAAACACCAGTATAGTTCTCTTTGCTTAATTCGTTCATAAAGCCTTTGTGCCTAAGTAAGATAAACAATAAACGTAATTACAATCCTCCAAAACTTCTTTAAACAACAATAAAAAAGTATTTATGAACTATATCTTCACACACATATTGCATTTGTCAAGTAAATGTTTCAAATACAGCTTCGTACAAGTAAAAGTGGTTTTCCTTCATAGCTAAAAAATAACATGATATATTATTAATCGCTTAATACCAAAATTGTTCATGTATCTCACTTTATTGTGTCAAAAAAATTCTTCTGCTTGCTGTTTTAACAATCTTTAGGTACAAACGTTTCTTTCTGCAGGCAATTGGACGGTAATATTACAGGGAAATAACATTTTAATCCATGGGTGCTACCATAGCAACTATGGTATAAATTATACTTATACATCAGTCAAGTGCGATATGGCGAGATATTTCAGAGCAGGCTAATTTATTTTCATGAGCCAGAGCCAAGAGAGAGTAAAAGTGATTCTCTGTAGTTCAGGATTAACTTCCTGCTAAAGTTCGTTCTCGACCTACGGCTCCTCCAAATCTATTGAAGTAGTTCCATTTAATATAAATTAGAATGTCTTCCAACTTGAAACTACTGACTGAAACTATACATTTCCAAGGCTAGCACTTCATGCATGGACACTTACCCTTACTATTTCACTTAGCTACTGTGGTATTTCATTTCGTTATAATGCTATTTTCACATTGCCCATGTAATTTCAAAATTGAACAGCCATTTTCCCCAAACATTTTTGAATGGGCAATTTGTGTGCCATACTATACAAACATATATATATATATATATTTATTCCACGCTAGATATCTTTACAATGATATTTTTAGGTACGTGAACTCACGATATCACAAAGTTTTATCTCATGACTGTTTGAGCAAGCTCATTACCAGAGTAGTTATAGAAACCGGGCCTGGGTACAAGTTTTCTGGATTTTTACTGCTACCTTTACTCTAGTAGAGCCTACCCAGCCAGGTTAGAGCAGCTTCTATAATATCAGCTGGGGTTGTGGGGAGCCCTTAGTGAGCTTTCTCCAACTTTACTCCATGAGTTACCAAAAAAACTACTTCAGTGAAGATATCTAGTGTGGAATAAACCACTTATTACACTCTTCAAAGTGATATGGCTAGATATTTCACTCTCAGGCTTTATTTTCACTCGCCTTTGGCTCGTGAAAATTAATTAGCCTCCTTATGAAATATTTCGCCATGTCACACTCTGACTCATGTAATAAGTACTATATATATTATTACATGAGTCAGAGTGTGATATGGTGAGATATTTCAAGAGCAGGCTAATTTATTTTCATGAGCCAGAGGCGAGTGAAAATACAGCCTGAGAGCCTCTGGCTCATGAAAATAAATTAGCCTGCTCTTGAAATATCTCACCATATCACACTCTGACTCATGTAATAATATATATAGTACTTATTACATGAGTCAGAGTGTGCATGGCGAAATATTTCATAGGAGGCTAATTACTTTTCACGAGCCCAAAGCGAGTGAAAATAAAGCCTGAGGAGTAAATTCTAGCCATATCACTTGAAGAGTGTAATAAGTGGTTTATAATTCCACACTATATATCTTTCACTGAAGTAGTTTGTTTTTGGTAAATCATGGAGTAATTTGGAGACAGCTCACTAAGGGCTCCACCAACCCAGCTGATTTATAGAAGCTGCTCTAACCTGGCTGGGTAGGCTCTACTAGAGTAAAAGTAACAGTAAAAATCCAGAAAACTTGTACCCGAAGGTAGCAGTAAAAACTGAGGATGTGCTGTAAACGCCCCCCCCCCCCCCCCCCCCCCCCACGTACAGGGTGGTGAAATAACAGATCTTGAGTTATTTCACAGTCACATACCTAAAAATATCATTGTGAAGATATCTATAATATATATATATATATTGTGCACTAGAAATATATCGTAATATACAAATTCAGGTAGGGTGTTTTCTACTAAACACTTAAGTAATTTTATTGTTCTTCTCAATAGCAATTCATTTTCTTTCTTCCATATTGGTGTAATGAATTTATAAAAGAAAGGACTTACTATGAGCTATATATTATATTTACAGTTTTGCAGTAATTGTGATCCACAATATATAAAGTACTCCTAATAACCTATAGTTCTCGTTGGTTATATCCAAAAGTATAGTTTTGAAGCAATAAAGTGGAAATGTTCTGCCCTATGGCAAAGCAAGAGTGATAATAATATCTCATTTTGCTAACACAAAATTAATTAAAGATTGTGTGGGAACACCAATTCAGGAAGTTGTCCAGAATTTGAGAACCAATTACCTGACACCCATTCACAACAGTAGCATGCAAACATATTCACCACCTTTATTCATCACCCCCACATGGTGGCTGGTTACATATACCTCAGGCTAGTACGAGTAGGTTTGAGATTCAGTTTTGTGAGTCAGTGAGATTCAGTGAGATTAGTTGAATCTATGAGCTTGATTGTCAACTCTAAGGACTGACTCTGGGTCGAACACTCTGGGGACTCTCTGGGGCGACTACTCTCTATCTCTCTAATAACATAATTATTGACCATCACCTCTTTCTCCTGGTGGCAGCGACGAACCTACCCCTCCACAGATGGACATTAAAACTTTTGTATTCACCTCATTTAATTTAAAAATATTGACTTTGGGGCTCTAAATTAATATTATTAATTAAAGATTGACATAAAAAAATTTGTACTCACCTCTATAACATTGGGACTCTGAAATTAATATAATAATTAAAATAATATCATTTTTGATAGAATTATATGAGACTCAAATTTGTAGAGCTACTCCTGTATATATTATTTGTTGGTCATGTTCAAAGTACTTTATTCAATAAAATTTATACTAATAAGTAAGTATTCAATTAACAAATATTGTAGCATATCCAATATGTTTCTAGTTAAAGGTAATTTGATGTATCACAAACTTAAATTGCTTAAATGCTATGAGACCAGACTCAAACGAATTTAGTGACACTGTTTATGATATTATGTTTGTGCTATAATTTTTCCAACCTCGACGGTTTCATTTTGCATAATATCCAGGACACTATCAGTTAGGCCCAAGTAACCCTTGAGATCATGTGTGGGTCCATGACAATCATCAATAATTTCTTTTAGACTCTTCTTTTGACAATCAACACGAAATATTGGTTCATCCTTGATTTTCACCAAAATGTCAATTATCCTAAAATAAATGATAATAAATTCTCTTTCAAAATGTTTTTTTCAAGCATACATGAACAAATCATCATTAAGCATATCACAAAATGAACCTCAAATAATATTTTGTATTTGTCTTAATACTATAGCATAGTGTGTTTTAGCACTAATTATGATGCTAGTATTATAATGGTCACACGTCAATCTTCAGTCCGATTTTTACTTCCATTCAACCCTTAGTAAACATTTCCATGAAATAAATACTTTATCCATGTTCAAGCAACAATATATTATTCTTGTAGCTAGCTACCACTCATTTATTGTCTTTGTTGTTCTTCCTTTCAGTGAGTTTTATGTATAGTGCATACTATAACGTAACTTTTTATATCAAGCTAACCAGGTTTGATAGCCTAGTCCTGATACCAGAGTCTGATACTTACTATTTGTGAAAACTGGATTAATTGTTTATTCCTGGTAACAGCTATATACCTATCAAGACTTCCTGAATTTCTACCACAACAAAGCAGATTATAGTGTGCCTATTTTTCTAGTCTGTCTATTTGTCTGTTTTTCAATCGCACAAAGATTGAAGCATTTTCAGCATCACTAGGGTTACATTACCTATATTGGTTCTGCAAACCAAAGTTCAGTTGGAAGCCTGGTTGCTTGCAAGTTTGGATACTGCAAAATATACCAAGTTTAACTTCCCCAATTAACTAGCTCTGAAATTGTCTTGATGTTCAAGTCTTGAAAAGCTGTGGGTTTGTTGTACCAATGGTATTATATTAAAATAAATTTGTTATACCAAACTTCCTTGCTTTACAATAACCTACCAGGAGTTTGACTTACATCAGTTCCATTCCATCAGAAACTTTGTGGTGAGAGGCTTTCTGATAAAGAACGGCACGAGTTCTGAACATACCCAAGATACTTTGAGCCTCCTAATAAGTGCATAATAATGAATATTGTATATATATATATAATATATACACACAATATATTATTATATATACAGGGCTGTTTCTAGAAAAATATTACTTGGAGGGAGGGGCAGGTGGTGGCAAATGCTTATTTATAGCATAGGCAAACTTTTAATAAACTACATATATTATGTATATATGATATAAATATATGCATATATTATAATGTAATATATATAATGTAATATATATTTATATAACTAATAGCAGATACCCTTAAAAAAAGAAGCTATAGTCTTATTAAACCCAAAAAGGTAAGAAGAATAATATTGGATTTTTCATAGAGCCAGATTTTTTAACAAAGCTTTTCACCACCAAGTATAAAAAAATAAATGAAAGAATAGCTAATGTGTTAGTTGAGCTTTTGCTGTTTGAAATTTGATTTAATGATTATGTGTTTAACTTATCAATACCTTTTTTCTCATGGCTAGCTAATACTCTAAATATACCACAACTATGCTAGGTGCTATGTAAATGAAGATAGTAGTAGTATAAAACTATGGGGCAGTCGCATCCCCTGCCTCCTAAATATGGCCCTTTATACATATATATAACATATATAATACTTATAGCACGAGTCAGAGTACAATATGGGAAAATATTTTACGAGCATGCAAAATATTTTCACGAGCCAAAGGCGAGTGAAAATGTGGCGTGAGAGTAAAATATCATTCCCATATTGTACGACGAGTGTGATAAGTGATTTATTGCTTCTTTGAAAATTTTCTCAACCGGTTACAATACAATTTTCATTGATTTTACTTGCTACGCGCGCGCTACAAGGAGCGTACAATATAAACCGTACAATATGGGAGAATACAGAACGCTCGCGTGATGCGGAAATATTCAAGTAAAAATATCAAAGCTGCAATAAATATATATATATATAATATATAATTATATATATATATATATAAACTATTAAAATTCAATTTGACTCACCTTTTCCATAAAACCTATGTGCTGTGTTTTATCATCAAATTGAATAATGCGGCATAAGTTCATTGTGCGCCTAATAATATAAAAAATGAGAACTCTTGAGTCTGTTAACTATTTAAAAGTTTCAAAAAAGAAATCAAAAGACTAATTAGTCATATATAACTACCTTCACAAGTGTACTTCAGCACAAATGAGATGGCTTAGCTATACTTCATGTACAAGGTATTAAAACAAATTTTTATAATGTGATTCATTTTGTGGAGTTTCCATACCTGGTCTGAGAATTAAATGAATAAGTAAGAGCTACTAGTCAGTTGTACTAAATTTGTTTAATAGCATGATCACTATTTTGCTATTGGTCTAGTCATTCAGCTGAAATAATTACCATATTGGTAGTTTTTTTCTGAATTAACACCCTTATATAAGCAACCCTTGACATTTATACTTCTTGCTGAAGTCTTTCTGAGGGGTCAACGAGGTGTAAACTTCCTGCTGAGATTTGTAAACATAATATAAACAGCAAGATTACTATTGGGCATGCTGACTGTTTAATAATTTCCTGAAAGGTAATATGCATGCAGCATAGACAGCCAATGCTTTTGTTGTCTTCTATAGTGTCATCTGTATGTGTAGAGATTTCTTGATCTTTAGCTCACGATTCTTAGTGGTACTATCTACAATTCTTACCTATTCCCTTGTAATGGGGTGATGTAGCTTACCAAGCATGTTTAGCAATAAGCGAAAAAAAATTCATCAACTCTTATAAGTCATGCAATAATTTAATAATTGAGAAGTAACATGGTTAAGCTTTAATTATATATATATACTGTAAAGGCTGTTAAAATAGAGAAAAAACTACTATTATTCTATTATCAACATGTAAAGGCTGTACTGTAAAGGCTGTTAAAATAGAGAAAAAACTACTATTATTCTATTATCAACATGTAAAGGCTGTACTGTAAAGGCTGTTAAAATAGAGAAAAAACTACTATTATTCTATTATCAACATGTAAAGGCTGTACTGTAAAGGCTGTTAAAATAGAGAAAAAACTACTATTATTCTATTATCAACATGTAAAGGCTGTACTGTAAAGGCTGTTAAAATAGAGAAAAAACTACTATTATTCTATTATCAACATGTAAAGGCTGTACTGTAAAGGCTGTTAAAATAGAGAAAAAACTACTATTATTCTATTATCAACATGTAAAGGCTGTACTGTAAAGGCTGTTAAAATAGAGAAAAAACTACTATTATTCTATTATCAACATGAGCAGTCTCAAACATGACTGTTAATATAATCCCTATGTTCAATAGAATGAGGCAGACTGAAAGCAGTGTGTTTAAACTGCAGCTTAATATGAACTGATTACATGCATTAATGTGCCCCCTTAATCTCTATCCTAATCACTACTAATTTTTTAATATAACTTTTATTTGTAAAAATACAATATTTACCCATAAGAAAATTCATTTGAAAGTCCCAGATATTGACAGTCACGGGCAAAATAGTCCCACTTGTCCACATCCAATCCACTTTTTTTGTTGGCTACAATCTTAAAAAAAAAAAGACCTGTATTTCACGGCTTTCAAATTGCCATGCTCACTTACCTCATATAAATATGCCTTTTTTTTCTGAAGAAAAGATACAACATATAGCTAGCATTATTAAAACTAAAACTAAAATTATTTCTCATATAGCTAATTGATTTCACTCCATGCACTACAGTATTACCTCAGGTGTTATACTGTAAATAAATCTAAGGAAAGTCCTGTGGCTATGTTGCATACTACTCTGTATATTGCCTATTACTTGAGACATATTGTTTCATTTAATTCTAATGAAACATTAAATAGAGTGACGAGGATAAGCATTTTATTTGGAATGTTTGACAAAAAAACATTGCTCCAAAATGACATGGCTTCAATTCAAACCCAATACTATTAGTTAGAAAGTAGTCACAATCTCATCATTAACCACTTGTAAATAATAATAATAACAATAATAATAATTGGCGAGCGAGCGGAGCGAGCGAGACAGTATTAGGGGTGGATAATGCAAAATCGGGTATATGTTATATGTATATATGTATATATGTATGTATGTATGGATTGTAGTATGCACTTTAAACGCGCGCGCGGGGAACTTTTTTCTTTAAAAAACACGACTTTTTAGGCTTGACCCCAGTTTATTCTGAAACTACAGCAGTAAGCAAGCCTTACTTTATACTTAAGTTCCAAAGTGTGAGAAAGTTACTGCGAAAATGCTTGCTTTTCAAGAAACAAAAAGTTGATTCGACCGGTTACTATGGCATTGAAGACCCTTTACCAGATTTATATTCAAAACTTTGGCCATCTGAATTACCTTGAATTCTTGACAACAAGTTCTCACCCACAAAAACAAAAGACAATCAATTTTAGCACACAAATACAAAATTACTTTCTTACCTCATTTTCTTGAGTAGTGGTAACTTTTGTAGTACCAAATTTGAGTCATTCTGACTATTTGAATTTACCAGTTACTGTTGACAACAAGCTCTTAGCTATAAAAGAAAGGCCAGAGTTATTTTTGCATATTTAGCTAACAATAATATGGAATTACGTACTTACCTCAGCATCCCTGGAGTAGTAGTAGCTTTCTTAGCATTAATACTTTATGTGCTTACATACGCCTTTCAGAAGTAGTGATAGTTCTCTTAGTACTGACTACAGGTGGCTCTTGACAACTAACAAGCCGCACTTAGCCGTAAAAAAGGCGATGTTTGATACTACAAAAGTTACCATTAATCAGGTAAGTGAGTGATTTTGTATTTGTTTGCTGAAATAAAATTTCATAACTGTTATTATAGTTTGCATGAAGTAAGCTAAAAATAGTAATACCTTGTGTTACCTAACTATCAGGCTCGCTCGCCATTTGTGCTCAAGCACGCCACTAGTAATAATTGGCGAGCGAGCGTAGCGAGCGAGACACTTACAGGGGTAAAAATTAAAAAATCGGGGATGTTTATTGGCGAGCGAGCGAAACGAGCGAGACAGTATTAGGGGTGGATAATGCAAAATCGGGTATATGTTATATGTATATATGTATATGGGATGGTACGTATGCCCTTTAAACGCGCGCGCAGGGAACTCTTTTCTCCTAAAAACACGGCTTTTTAGGCTTGACCCCAGTTTATTCTGAAACTACAGCATTAAGCAAGCCTTACTTTATACTTAAGCTCCAAAGTGTGAGAAAATTCCTGCGAAAATACTTGCTTTTCAAGAAACAAAAAGTTGATTTGACCGGTTACTATGGCATTGAAGACCCTTTTCCAGACTCAATTTCAAAACTTCGCCCTTTTATGGGGGGGGGGGGATACGGAGTGCCGGTTGTTGGTTGTCAAGAGCCGTTGGTAGTCAGAATGCCGTAGTATTAATGCTAAGGAAGCTACTACTTCTCGAGGGAAGCTGAGGTAAGTACGTAATTCCATATTTGTTGGCTAAATATGCAAAATTCCTTTCTTTTTTGTAGCTAAGAGCTTGTCAAGTGACTGGTAAATTCAAATAGTCAGATTGGCTCAAATTTAGTACTACAAAAGTTACCACTGCTCAAGAAAATGAGGTAAGAAAGTAATTTTGTATTGTGTGCTAAAATTGATTGTCTTTTGTTTTTGTAGGTGAGAGCTTGTTGTCAAGAATTCAAGGTAATTCAGATGGTCAATGTAACTTCAATTTGATACTACAGAAGTTATCAATACTCAAGAATGATGTAAGTAGTAATTCCATATTTGTTGGCTATAATTACAAATAATAACACTGATTTATTTTTTTATCGTAGCTGAGAGCTTGTTCAAGAGTTACTGGTGATTGAGATTATCAGAATGGTTGATGTTTGATACTACAAAAGTTACCATTAACCAGGTAAGAGAGTGATTTTGTATTTGTTTGCTGAAATCAAATGTCATAACTGCTATTATAGTGTTTGCATGAAGTAAGCTAAAACATAACATTTTGTTACCTAACTATCAGACTCGCTCGCCATTTGTGCTCAAGCACACCACTAGTATATATATATGTAGGTATGTATGTATGGATTGTACGTATGCCCTTTTAACGCGCGCGCGGGGAACGCTTTTTCTTAAAAAAACACGGCTTTTTAGGCTTGACCCCAGTTTATTCTGAAACTACAGCATTAAGCAAGTCTTACTTTATACTTAAGCTCCAAAGTGTGAGAAAATTCCTGTGAAAACGCTAGCTTTTCAAGAAACAAAAAGTTGATTCGATCGGTTACTATAACATTGAAGACCCTTTACCAGATTTAAATTCAAAACTTCGCCTTTTTTCCGGCTAAGTGCGGCTTGTTACTAGTTGTCAAGAGCCACCTGTAGTCAGTACTAAGAGAGCTATCACTAGTTCTGAAAAGTGTATGTAAGCACATAAAGTATTAATGCTAAGGAAGCTACTACTACTCGAGGGATGCCGAGGTAAGTACGCAATTCCATTGTTAGCTTAATATGCAAAATAACTCTGGCCTTTCTTTTTTATAGCTAAGAGCTTGTTGTCAACAGTGACTGGTAAATTCAAATAGTCAGAAGGACTCAAATTTGGTACTACAAAAGTTACCACTGCTCAAGAAAATGAGGTAAGAAAGTAATTTTGTATTTGTGTGCTAAAATTGATTGTCTTTTGTTTTTGTAGGTGAGAGCTGGTTGTCAAGAATTCAAGGTAATTCAGATGGTCAAAGTAACTTCAATTTGATACTACAGAAGTTATCAATACTCAAGAATGATGTAAGTAGTAATTCCATATTTGTTGGCTAAAATTACAAATAATAACACTGGTTTATTTTTTATCTTAGCTGAGAGCGTGTTCAAGAGTTACTGGTGATTGAGATTATCAGAATGGCAGATGTTTGATACTACAAAAGTTACCATTAAAAAGGTAAGACAGTGATTTTGTATTTGTTTGCTGAAATCAAATGCCATAACTGCTATTATAGTGTTTGCATGAAGTAAGCTAAAACATAGTAACATTTTATGTTACCTAACTATCAGGCTCGCTCGCCATTTGTGCTCAAGCACACCACTAGTATGTATATATGTATATATGTATGTATGTATGGATTGTACGTATGCCCTTTAAAAGCGCGCGCGGGGAACTTTTTTCTCCAAAAACACGGCTTTTAGGCTTGACCCCACTTTATTCTGAAACTACAGCATTAAGCAAGCCTTACTTTATACTTAAGCGCAGAAGTGAAAGAAAATTCCTGCAAAAACGCTTGCTTTTCAAGAAACAAAAAGTTGATTCGACCGGTTACTATGGCATTGAAGACCCTTTTCCAGACTTCATTTCAAAACTTCGCCGTTTTATGGGGGATACGGAGTGCCGGTTGTTGGTTGTCAAGAGCCGTTGGTAGTCAGAATGCCGTAGTATTAATGCTAAGGAAGCTACTACTTCTCGAGGGAAGCTGAGATAAGTACGCAATTCCATATTTGTTAGCTAAATATGCAAAATTAACTCTGGCCTTTCTTTTTTGTAGCTAAGAGCTAGTCAACAGTGACTGGTAAATTCAAATAGTCAGATTGGCTCAAATTTGGTACTACAAAAGTTACCACTGCTCAAGAAAATGAGGTAAGAAAGTAATTTTGTATTTGTGTGCTAAAATTGATTGTCTTTTGTTTTTGTAGGTGAGAGCTTGTTGTCAAGAATTCAAGGTAATTCAGGTGGTCAAAGTAACTTCAATTTGATACTACAGAAGTTATCAATACTCAGGAATGATGTAAGTAGTAATACCATATTTGTTGGCTAAAATTATTATCAGAATGGTTGATGTTTGATACTACAAAAGTTACCATTAATAAGGTAAGAGAGTGATTTTGTATTTGTTTGCTGAAATCAAATGTCATAACTGCTATTATAGTGTTTGGAACATTATACATACTATGTTACCTAACTATCAGGCTCGCTCGCCATTTGTGCTCAAGCACACCACTAGTGTTATATGTATATATGTATGTGGGATGGTATGTATGCCCTTTAAACGCGCTCGCGCGGAACTTTTTTCTCCAAAAAACACGGCTTTTTAGGCTTGACCCCCAGTTTATTCTGAAACTACAGGATTAAGCAAGCCTTACTTTATACTTAAGCTCCAAAGTGTGAGAAAATTCCTGCGAAAATGCTTGCTTTTCAAGAAACAAAAAGTTGATTCGACCGGTTACTATGGCATTGAAGACCCTTTTCCAGACTTAATTTCAAAACTTTGCCGTTTTATGGGGGGGATACGGAGTGCCGGTTGTTGGTTGTCAAGTGCTATTTAACAGTGTTGGTTGTCAAGTGCTGTTTAACAGTGTTGGTTGTCAAGTGCTGTTTAACAGTGTTGGTAGTCAGAATGCCGTAGAATTAATGCTAAGGAAGCTACTACTTCTCGAGGGAAGCTGAGGTAAGTACGTAATTCCATTGTTAGCTAAATATGCAAAATTAACTCTGGCCTTTCTTTTTTGTAGCTAAGAGCTTGTCAACAGTGACTGGTAAATTCAAATAGTCAGATTGGCGGCTCAAATTTGGTACTACAAAAGTTACCACTGCTCAAGAAAATGAGGTAAGAAAATAATTGTGTCATTGTGTGCTAAAATTGATTGTTTTTGTTTTTGTAGGTGAGAGCTTGTCAAGAATTCAAAGTAATTCAGACGGTCAAAGTAACTTCAATTTGATACTACAGAAGTTATCAATACTCAAGAATGATGTAAGTAGTAATTCCATATTTGTTGGCTAAAATTACACTGGTTTATTTTTTTTATCGTAGCTGAGAGCTTGTTCAAGAGTTACTGGTGATTGAGATTATCAGAATGGTGATGTTTGATACTACAAAAGTTACCATTAATCAGGTAAGAGAGTGATTTTGTATTTGTTTGCTGAAATAAAAGGTCATAACTGCTATTATAGTGTTTGCATGAACTAAGCTAAAACATAGTAACAATACTTAGTTTTATGTTACCTAACACCAGGCTCGCTCGCCATTTGTGCTCAAGCACATCACTAGTTTATTTGTATATATGTTTGGACGTACGTATGTCATTTTGTACTTTGACCCTCGCGTTTTTGTGTTAGTTACGTGGTCGACCCCATCCCAAATTGCACTAAACAGAATCCTCTGGTTTATCGATCAGTACCCGTATCACCCTAGAAATTGAATTGTTTACCGTTTTGAATTCTTTTGTGGGTGCAGTTCAAACTTGAAAACTTAAGGGACTTCCATTTCTATTCGAGTTAGTGGCGGTGGTAAGTCAATGCGCTCTTTGTCATGGTTATAAGCCATGCGCAACAGTATTTACTTGAAAATACATTGTCCACTAGACTACCACAAAGGTAAGTCTGTAGGTGCATGTCCTGTTGTGTCAAAGCATTGTGTTACAACCATAATTTAGCTAAAGAATATCACAAAGAAAACGTTTAAATAACGTGTACTGTTTTGTTGTTGTTTTTTTCCTTCAATTCAAGCAGTTGCAGAGAGTTGTTACTATGGCACTGAAATCCCTTTACCCTGTATGCTAAATTTAAAAACTGGACCGTATTTTCAGTAGCTTCAGTGTTAGAAGTCAATAAGTCTTTAGGCTCGCTCGCCATTTGTGCTCAAGCACACCACTAGTGTTACCATATTGTGACAGTACTTGGGAAAAGGGACCAATTGCGTTAAAAATAAAAAATGAGTTATTCACCACCGGTAGAGCACTTCATATGGAGTATTTTGATACCAAGTTTATGGGCAGGCCCGTTTGGTTCACTAAATATACGAGCGGCAACCTAACCAACTTGAGCGCGGTTATTTCGAGAAAACTGCAAATTAAAACTTCATATTCAATTTCTGGGGGAGTCAACATTGAATTCCGTAATCTAACCAGAAGTTCGTGTTACGGTTACGTAAGACTTTTACTTGCGCTTGGAAAATGGTGGCGCTTAGCTGAACCGTAGTAATTTATAGTTGGGGCCGCTTACTTTGTTGATGGGGGAGGCCTTAATCAGTTCAGACCCTACATTGTGTAAGGGTACTAGACAGGTATGGCTTTAAGTAGCACTAGATGCGTATAGACATAGTTTTGCAGGCCGTTTTGTAACTTTTTTTCCTTCTGTTTCCAACGGTTTGATAGTTACAGTAAGTCATGGTAACAAGAATACAGTCACTCTTTTAGAAATGATCAACTAGCTTGGTTTGTTAGTTCACTGGCTAGCTAAGTTTAGGATGATATTTGTCAGCCAGCTTGTTGCCTTTTTTGGAACAAATGAACAATGTATAATAATAGGAATCTCTTTAAATCAATGAAAAAAATAATGGATTTTCAAAATATGTTGCCTTCTCTTGTTGCAGTGTGATGGAAGTTCTCATCATCACTGAAACCTTTGTCCAGTCAGAGACTTGCTGATTCTTCAAGTGTCTTCACAATAATAGTCCCAGGAGAGTCTCCTAGTCTGCAGACTCCAACTGCAAGACTCCATAAATGTGACCGGTTTTGGGAAAATCGGCCTAAACGCGGCAAAAATTTTTTTTTCAGTATCCCGGGGTAAAGCCTTATGGGTTTGATTTTTTTCGAAAAATAATTTTATGGCAGAAATGGATAGACACCAGTTAGCTCTAGCTTAATGCGCAGTTGTAAGCTCTGGCGAGCTCTAGAACTCACACTAGGAGGCTAGAAACACTAGCCGGTTGGACTCATGTACGGAGCGGAGCATTGCTAAGAAATTAATGGCGGGCTTTTCAATAACAGCGGGGGGAAAAACTGTAGCTAACTAATTCACTTACTATTCTACTATTGACGTACTCACGCAATTCTCGCCATCATAGTTTCTTAAGGAGCCCTGCATTAAGCCTTTTAGACTTCTTTCAATCCACCTGTAACCGGTTTATTCCATAGTGCCGGAGACACGCGGTAATAGTTTACGGGCACAAGGCACGCCCCCTGACCTTAGCAACGCCTTTACCCGGCGTTTTTTTTCGAAATCAGCAATAAGTTTAGCAAAAATACTGAAGTGTTGTATTGCGAAGACTACTATTCTTTAGCAACACACAACAATTTTATCATACTTGCTCACTGGGTATACCAGCACAAGACCTGCATTGTATTCTCTTCCTGACTTGGCTATTGGACAATGGTTTTCAAATTACCAAGGATGATACGGGTAAGGATCGCTAGACTAACTGCTGTAGCTTATGCTAGTCACCTTTCCAAAGTACGCTTCGTTCAAAATGCTCTATTATACCGGACCTCTAGTATATATAGCAACACATTGTATTCTCTTAGTGACTTCACCATTGGACTTCGGATTTTCAAGTAAGAACAAATCTGTTACATAAGGCGCATAGCTATGATGAACAGCACATTGACGAAACAAACTTACCACTGCGGAAAAAAATTACATGAACTTAGCTAACTTTGGAAGAACTAACTGCAAACACCTCTTCCATTCTGTCTCCGTTGCTCTTTGTCCTTTTTTTTCTATTCCTAGCATTATTTCAAATTCTATTCTCCCGGAATTTCTTGCGCCCTCTCGAATGTTTACGTTTTTAAGTAGCCTCCCCAGGTGGACATGCATTGACCTCTTTGAACTTTGTCATATAGTTACTAGTGAGCATAAATAGTGAGCGAGCCTAAAACTCCCTTATTGTTAACTACTAACACTCGAGCTACTAAGAAAGAAGTCTTTAAATTACGTATATATGGTAAAGGGGTTTCATTGCCGTAGTAACCACTCCCCACAACTCTGTATTGAAAAAAATAAAATAAAGCAACAAAAAACAAGTCATACTATTTAAACGTTTTCTTTGTGATATAGTTGTATCGCACAATTCACACAACTGAACATACCTACGCAAGACTTCCTTCCAGAGTAGGGCTTACAGGGGTAACACAATTGAAAATCTGGGATGTTTGTTTATCAGTATGTATGGACGTACGTAAGGCATTTTTGTACTTTGACCCTCACGTTTTTGTGTTAGTTCGGTGGTCGACCCCGTCCCAAACTTCACTAAACAGAATCCTCTGTTTATCGATCAGTACCCGTATCACCCTAGAAATTGAATTGTTTACCGTTTTGAATTATTTTACGGGTTCAGTTAAACCGTGAAAACTTACGGGACTTCCATTTCTATTCGAGTTAGTGGCGGTGGTAAGTCAATGCGCTCTTTGGCATGGTTATATGCCATACGCTACAGGATTTACTTGAAAATGCATTGTCCACTAGACTAACCGCAAGGTAAGTCTTGTGTAGGTGTATGTCCAGTTGTGTCAAAGCATTGTGCTTTACAGCCACTACCTAGCTAAAGAATATCACAAAGAAAACTTTTAAATAACGTGTACTGTTTTGTTGTTGTTTTTTCCTTCAATTCAAACAGTTGCAGCAAGTTGTTACTATGGTACTGAAATCCCTTTACAGTGTATGCATAATTAAAAAACTCGACCTTACTTTCAGTAGCTTCAGTGTTAGAATTCAAAATCATTCATATAAAAGTAGTATAGTCTTTAGGCTCGCTCGCCATTTGTGCTCAAGCACATCACTAATTTATTTATTTATTTATTTATTTGTATTATATGGATGGACGTATGTATGTCATTTTGTACTTTGACCCTCGCGTTTTTGTGTTAGTTATGTGGTCAACCCCGTCCCAAATTGCACTAAACAGAATCCTGTGGTTTATCGATCAGTACCCGTATCACCCTAGAAATTGAATTGTTTACCGTTTTGAATTCTTTTGCGGGTGCAGTTCAAACTTGAAAACTTAAGGGACTTCCATTTCTATTCGAGTTAGTGGCGGTGGTAAGTCAATGCGCTCTTTGTCATGGTTATAAGCCGTGCGCAACAGTATTTACTTGAAAATACATTGTCCACTAGACTACCGCTAAGGTTAGTCTGTGTAGGTGCATGTCCAGTTGTGTCAAAGCATTGTGTGTTACAACCACTACTTAGCTAAAGAATATCACAAAGAAAACTTAAATAACGTGTATTGTTGTTGTTTTTTCCTTCAATTCAAGCAGTTGCAGAGAGTAGTTAGAAATCCCTTTACCGTGTATGCGAAATTTAAAACTAGACCTTATTTTCAGTAGCTTCAGTGTTAGAAGTCAAAATCATTCATATAAAAATAGTATAGTCTTTAGGCTCGCTCGCCATTTGTGCTCAAGCACATCACTAGATTATTTATTTATATATATGGACGTACATATGTCATTTTGTACTTTGACCCTCCGTATTTTTGTGTTCGCTCCGCGTTCGACCCCGTCCAAAACTTCAGTAAACAGAATCCTCTGGTGTAGCGACCATTACCCGTATCACCTTAGAAATTGAATTGTTTACCGCTTTGAATTGTTTTGCGGGTGCTGGGAGCTCCATTTCTATTCGAGTTAGTGGCGGTGGTAAGTTAATACACTATTTGTCACAGTTATAAGCACTACTCAACAGCATTTACTTGACAATTCATTGTCTACTAGATGAACCGCGAAGGTAAGTCTTGCGTAGGTATGTTCAGTTGTGTGAAATTATTGTGCGTTACAACTACTATTAAAAATATCACAAAGAATATTTTAAATAACGTGACTTGATTTTGTTGCTTCTTTTTCAATTCAAACAAAGGGGAGTGGTTACTGAGGCATTGAATCCCCTTTACCGTATATGCGTGATTTAACAACTCAACTTTATTTTAGTAGTTTGAATAACAATAGTGTAGTTTAAGGCTCGCTCGCCATTTGTGCTCAAGCACATCACTAGTTTAATTATTTATTTGTATATATGTATGGATGTACGTAAGGCATTTTTGTACTTTGACCCTCGCGTTTTTGTGTTAGTTCGGTTGCCGACCCCGTCCCAAATTGCACTAAACAGAATCCTCTGGTTTATCGATCAGTACCCGTATCACCCTAGAAATTGAATTGTTTACCGTTTTGAATTCTTTTGCCGGTGCAGTTCAAACTTGACAACTTAAGGGACTTCCATTTCTATTCGAGTTAGTGGCGGTGGTATGCGCTCTTTGTCATGGTTATAAGCCGTGCGCACAGTATTTACCTGAAAATACATTGTCCACTAGACTACTGCGAAGGTAAGTCTGTGTAGGTGCATGTCCAGCTGTGTCAAAGCATTGTGTGTTACAACCACTACATAGCTAAAGAATATCACAAAGAAAACTTTTAAATAACGTGTATTGTTTTGTTGTTGTTTTTTCCTTCAATTCAAGCAGTTGCAGAGAGTTGTTACTATGGCACTGAAATCCCTTTACCCTGTATGCTAAATGAAAAAACTGGACCTTATTTTCAGTAGTTTCAGTGTTAGAAGTCAATAAAAATAGTATAGTCTTTAGGCTCGCTCGCCATTTGTGCTCAAGCACACCACTAGTAATATTGATAATAATGATAATTGGCGAGCGAGCGTAGCGAGCGAGACAGTATTAGTAATGGCATTGAAGACCCTTTTCCAGACTTAATTTCAAAACTTCGCTGTTTTATGGGGGGATACGGAGTGCCGGTTGTTGGTTGTCAAGAGCCGTTGGTAGTCAGAATGCCGTAGTATTAATGCTAAGGAAGCTACTACTTCTCGAGGGAAGCTGAGGTAAGTACGTAATTCCATATTTGTTAGCTAAATATGCAAAATTAACTTTGGCCTTTCATTTTTGTAGCTAAGAGCTTGTCAATAGTGACTGGTAAATTCAAATAGTCAGATTGGCGGCTCAAATTTGGTACTACAAAAGTTACCACTGCTCAAGAAAATGAGGTAAGAAAGTAATTTTGTATTTGTGTGCTACAATTGATTGTCTTTTGTTTTTGTAGGTGAGAGCTTGTTGTCAAGAATTCAAGGTAATTCAGATGGTCAAAGTAACTTCAATTTGATACTACAGAAGTTATCAATACTCAAGAATGGTCCATATTTGTTGGCTAAAATTACAAATAATAACACTGGTTTATTTTTTTATCGTAGCTGAGAGCTTGTGCAAGAGTTACTGGTGATAGAGATTATCAGAATGGTTGTTTGATACTACAAAAGTTACCATTAATCAGGTAAGAGAGTGATTTTGATTGTTTGCTGAAATCAAATGTCATAACTGCTATTATAGTGTTTTCATGAAGTAAGCTAAAAATAGTAACATTTTATGTTACCTAACTATCAGACTCGCTCGCCATTTGTGCTCACGCACACCACTAGTTTATATATATGTTTGGACGTATGTATGTCATTTTGTACTTTGACCCTCCGTATTTTTGTGTTCGCTCGGCGTTCGACCCCGTCCCAAACTTCACTAAACAGAATCCTCTGGTTTAGCGACCATTACCCGTATCACCTTAGAAATTGAATTGTTTATCGCTTTGAATTGTTTTGCGGGTGCAGTTAATACGCAAAAACTTATGGAAGCTCCATTTCTATTCGAGTTGGTGGTGGTGGTAAGCTAATATACAGTTATAAGCCCTACTCAACAGCATTTACTTGAAAATTCATTGTACACTAGACGAACCACGAAGGTAAGTCTTGCGTAGGTATGTTCAGTTGTGTGAAAGTATTGTGCGTTACAACTACTATTAAGAATATCACAAAGAAAAATTTAAATAACGTGACTTGATTTTGTTGCTTCTTTTTCAATTCAAACAGTTGCGGGGAGCGGTTACTATGGCATTGAAACCCTTTACCGCATATACTTAATTTCAAAACTCGACTTTATTTTAGTAGCTTGAGTGTTAGTTGTTAAAATCAATCATTTAACAGTGTAGTTTAAGGCTCGCTCGCCATTTGTGTTCAAGCACACCACTAGTAATAATAATAAAATAATTCAGCGAGCGAGCGAAGCGAGCGAAGCTGACTCTCAGTCGTGTTCAATTGAGATTTCAGATATATATATATATGTATGTATACGTACGTCAAAATATTTCGCCCGCGCTTCTAATTACGTAAGTTAGGTAAAGCGTTCACAGTTCCAGTATTTTTCAATTAACTGGCGCGGACAATCCTGCTGCAACTTTATTTCAACCAAAAAGTTTATAGCTACTCTCTTCTTGAAACAATTGTGAAGTCTTTGTCAAGTTTCGCTTCTTTGCCACTGCTTTCGAAGTTTATTCAGGTATTCCGTTAGTTTAGTCTGGGATCAGAGACTTTAGATTCTCTGATGATGGAAAGGGTTACACTGTGCATTACAGTTAGATGTAATTTCTGTCCTATTTTTCTGTAAAAAGAGTCTGTTCGCTCGCCATGCATTTGCGCTATTCGAGCGCACCACTAGTAATAATTCAAAGCTGACTATCAGTTGTGTTCAATTGAGATTTCAGATATATATATGTATGTATACGTACGTCAAAAATTTCTCCCGCGCTTCTAATTACGTAAGTTAGGTAAAGCGTTCACAGTTCCAGTATTTTTCAATTAACTAGCGTGGAGAATCCTGCTGCACTGCCTTACGCAACTTTGTTTCAACCAAAATGATTAAAGCTACTCTCTTCTTGAAACAATTGTGAAGTCTTTGTCAAGCTGCGCTTCTTTGCCACTGCTTTCGAAGTTTATTCAGGTAATTCCATTATTGTTAACTCTTCATGCCTAATCATTTGCTATTATTTAGCGATTTCCTTCACAAATCATCTTTACCTATACTCATATATTTACTCGCTCGCCATGCATTTGCGCTATTCGAGCGCACCACTAGTAATAATAATAATAACAATAACAATAACAATAACAATAACAATAACAATAATTGGCGAGCGAGCGTAGCGAGCGAGACACTTACAGGGTTAACACAATTGAAAATCGGGGATGTTTGTTTATTCAGCGAGTGAGCGAAGCGAGCGAAGCTGACTATCAGTCGTGTTCAATTGAGATTTCAGATATATGTATATATGTATGTATGTATACGTACGTCAAAATATTTCGCCCGCGCTTCTAATTACGTAAGTTAGGTAAAGCGTTCACAGTTCCAGTATTTTTCAATTAACGAGCGCGGAGAATCCTGCTGACGCAACTTTGTTTCAACCAAAACGTTTATAGCTACTCTCTTCTTGAAACAATTGTGAAGTCTTTGTCAAGCTGCGCTTCTTTGCCACTGCTTTCTAAGTTTATTCAGGTAATTCTGTTATTGTTAACTCTTCATGCCTAATCAGTTAGATGTAATTTCTGTCCTATTTTTCTGTCAAAATAGTCTGCTCGCTTGCTATGCATTTGCGCTATTTGAGCGCATCAATAGTGTATCGGCTAGCGAGCGTAGCGAGCGAGACACTTAGTAAAAATGAAAAAATCGGGGATGTTTGTATATATGTATGGACGTACGTATGTCATTTTGTACTTTGACCCTCGCGTTTTTGTGTTAGTTATGTGTTCGACCCCGTCCCAAATTGCACTAAACAGAATCTTCTAATTTATCGATCAGTACCCGTATCACCCTAGAAATTGAATTGTTTACCGTTTTGAATTCTTTTGCGGGTACAGTTCAAACATGAAAAATTAAGGGACTTCCATTTCATGGTTATTTACTTGAAAATACATTGTCCACTATACTACTGCTAAGGTAAGTCTGTGTAGGTGCATGTCCAGTTGTGTCAAAGCATTGTGTGTTACAACCACTACTTAGCTAAAGAATATCACAAAGAAAACTTTAAAATAACGTGTATTGTTTTGTTGTTGTTTTTTTCCTTCCAAGCAGTTGCAGAGAGTTGTTACTATGGCACTGAAATACCTTTACCCTGTATGCTAAATAAAAAAACTGGACCTTATTTTCAGTAGCTTCAGTGTTAGAAGTCAAAATCATTCATATAAAAATAGTTGGCGAGCGAGCGAAGCGAGCGAGACACTCTCAGGTGTAACGCAATCGAGATTTCGCTATATTTATTTATTTATTTATTTATTTATTTATTTATTTATTTATCTGTTTATGGGGTACGTGAGACTTCTGTTTTCGCACGCGCTTCTAATTACGTAAGTTAGGTAAAGCGTTCACAGTTCCCAGTATTTTTCAATTAACGAGCGCGGAGAATCATCCTGCTGCACTACCTACCAACTTTGTTTCAACCAAAAAGTTTACAGCTACTCTTTTCTTGAAACAATTGTGAAGTCTTTGTCAAGCTGCGCTTCTTTGCCACTGCTTTCGAAGTTTATTCAGGTTATTCTGTTAGTTTAGTCTGGGATCAGAGACTTTAGATTCTCTGATGCTAACTGAGAATGGAAAGGGTTACACTGTGCACTACAGTTAGATGTTTCTTTCCTTCCAAGCAGTTGCAGAGAGTTGTTACTATGGCACTGAAATCCCTTTACCCTGTATGCTAAATTAAAAAAACTGGACCTTATTTTCAGTAGCTTCAGTGTTAGAAGTCAAATATAAAAATAGTATAGTTTTTAGGCTCGCTCGCCATTTGTGCTCAAGCACATCACTAGTATAGTCTTTAGGCTCGCTCGCCATTTGTGCTGAAGCACATCACTAGTTTATTTATTTGGCGAGCGAGCGAAGCGAGCGAGACACTATCAGGGGTAACTCAATCGAGATTTTGCTATATTTATTTATTTATTTATCTGTTTATGGGGAACGTGAGACCTCCGTTTTCGCCCGCGCTTCTAATGACGTAAGTTAGGTAAAGTGTTCACAGTTCCAGTATTTTTCAATTAACGAGCGCGGAGAATCCTGCTGCAGACGCAACTTTGTTTCAACCAAAAAGTATACAGCTACTCTCTTGTTGAAACAATTGTGAAGTCTTTGTCAAGCTGCGCTCTTTGCCACTGCTTTTGAAGTTTATTCAGGTAATTCTGTTAGTTTAGTCTGAGATCAGAGACTTTAGATTCTCTGATGCTAACTGAGAATGGAAAGGGTTACACTGTGCACTACAGTTCAGGGCCGTAGTCGATAGTACGACCAGTACGACTCTAGTCGCACCTTTTTTTTCGTCAAAGGTAAAGATCGTTACATAAAAAATACTATATTATTAAATTAGTAGAGGTCGTTTATTGTAACTGGTTGCGCGTGGTTCACGATCTCCCGGTTGCTAAAAATTTAGCACTTGTAGTGCATGATTCAAGTCGTAGCCTTCTGAGTGGACTTCCAGAGAAACCAAGTATGGAAAAACAAACTGTGGTAACGCGAGCGTTCCAAGCTACCTGGTTTGGTTCTTGGAGGAGGATTCACTACAATGAGGCAGAAGATTGTGTTCATTGTCATCTTTGCCTTACTGCTTTGAAGCAAAAGCTAATTAGTCTTACTCCAGGAGATGACTCTGCTTTTGTAAGTTCAAACAATAATGTTAATTGAAGACTTTTACTTTAATGTTGCATTTTTAGCGTGTTAGAGGCTATAATAACTGGAACATTCACGTAATATAATTCATTCATTCATTTTTTTTTCTGATTCATAATATTATAATTATAACCACATATCTCGTTGGGATAGACCACACCCACTTCCTGGCCTTACCTGTTCAGTTTAGCCGACTACGGCCCTGCAGTTAGATGTAATTTCTGTCCTATTTTTCTGTAAAAAGAGTCTGCTCGCTCGCCATGCATTAGCGCTATTCGAGCGCACAACTATTTTATTGGCGAGCGAGCGAGACACTTACAGGGGTAACACAATCGAAAATCGGGGATGTTTGTTTATTTATTGGCAAGCGAGCGTAGCGAGCGAGACAGTATTAGGGGTGGATAATGCAAAATCGGGTATATGTTATATATATGTATGTATGTATGGGTGGTACGTATGCCCTTTAAACGCGCGCGGAAAACTTTTTTTTCAAAAAAAACACGGCTTTTTAGGCTTGACCCCAGTTTATTCTGAAACTACAGCATTAAGCAAGCCTTACTTTATACTTAAGCACAGAAGTGTGAGAAAATTCCAGCGAAAACGCTTGCTTTTCAAGAAACAAAAAGTTGATTCGACCGGTTACTATGGCATTGAAGACCCTTTTCCAGACTTCATTTCAAAACTTCGCCGTTTTATGGGGGGATGCGGAGTGTCGGTTGTTGGTTGTCAAGAGCCGTTGGTAGTCAGAATGCCGTAGTATTAATGCTAAGGAAGCTGCTACTTCTCGAGGGAAGCTGAGGTAAGTACATAATTCCATATTTGTTAGCTAAATATGCAAAATAACTCTGGCCTTTCTTTTTTGTAGCTAAGAGCTTGTTGTCAACTGTGACTGGTAAATTCAAATAGTCAGAATGACTCAAATTTGGTACTACAAAAGTTACCACTGCTCAAGAAAATGAGGTAAGAAAGTAATTTTGTATTTGTGTGCTAAAATTGATTGTCTTTCGTTTTTGTAGGTGAGAGCTTGTCAAGAATTCAAGGTAATTCAGATGGTCAAAGTAACTTCAATTTGATACTACAGAAGTTATCAATACTCAAGAATGATGTAAGTAGTAATTCCATATTATGTTGGCTAAAATTACAAATAATAACACTGGCATATTTTTTATCGTAGCTGAGAGCTTGTTCAAGAGTTACTGGTGATTGAGATTATCAGAATGGCAGATGTTTGATACCACAAAAGTTACCATTAATCAGGTAAGAGAGTGATTTTGTATTTGTTTGCTGAAATAAAAGGTCCTAACTGCTATTATAGAGTTTGCATGAACTAAGCTAAAACATAGTAACAATACTTAATTTTATGTTACCTAACGATCAGGCTCGCTCGCCATTTGTGCTCAAGCACACCACTAGTTTATTTATATATATGGACGTACGTATGTCATTTTGTACTTTGATCCTACGTATTTTTGTGTTCGCTTCGCGTTCGACCCCGTCCCAAACTTCACTAAACAGAATCCTCCGGTTTAGCGACCATTACCCGTATCACTTTAGAAATTGAATTGTTTACCGCTTTGAATTGTTTTGCGGGTGCAGTTAAAACTCAAAATCTTATGGGAGCTCCATTTCTATTCGAGTTAGTGGCGGTGGTAAGTTAATGCGCTATTTGTCACAGTTATAAGCCCTACTCAACAGTATTTACTTAAAAATGCATTGTCCACTAGACGAACCACGAAGGTAAGTCTTGCGTAGGTATGTTCAGTTGTGTGAAGTATTGTGCGTTTCAACTACTATTAAGAATATCACAAAGAAAATTTTAAATAACGTGATTCGATTTTATTGCTTCTTTTTCAATTCAAACTGTTGCGGGAGCGGTTACTATGACATTGAAACCCCTTTACCTCATGTCCCAAATTGCACTAAACAGAATCCTCTTGTTTATCGATCAGTACCCGTATCACCCTAAAAATTGAATTGTTTACCGTTTTGAATTCTTTTGCGGGTGCAGTTCAAACTTGAAAACTTAAGGGACTTACATTTCTATTCGAGTTAGTGGCGGTGGTAAGTCAATGCGCTCTTTGTCATGGTTATAAGCCGTGCGCAACAGTATTTACTTGAAAATACATTGTTTACTAGACTACCGCGAAGGTAAGTCTGTGTAGGTGCATGTCAAAGCATTGTGTGTTACAACCACTACTTAGCTAAAGAATATCACAAGGAAAACTTTTAAATAAAGTGTATTGTTTTGTTGTTGTTTTTTCCTTCCAAGCAGTTGCAGAGAGTTGTTACTATGGCACTGAAATCCCTTTACCCTGTATGCTAAATTAAAAAAACTGGACCTTATTTTCAGTAACTTCAGTGTTAGAAGTCAAAATCATTCATATAAAAATAGTAGAGTCTTTAGGCTCGCTCGCCATTTGTGCTCAAGCACATCACTAGTTTATATATATGTTTGGACGTACGTATGTCATTTTGTACTTTGACCCTCCGTATTTTTGTGTTCGCTCCGCATTCGACCCCATCCCAAACTTCAGTAAACAGAATGCTCTGGTTAAGCGACCATTACCGTATCACCTTAGAAATTGAATTGTTTACCGCTTTGAATTGTTTTGCGGGTGCAGTTAAAACTCAAAAACTTATGGGAGCTCCATTTCTATTTGAGTTTGTCGCTATTGGTCACAGTTATAAGCCCTACTCAACAGCATTTACTTAAAAATTCATTGTCCACTAAACGAACCACGAAGGTAAGTCTTGCGTAGGTATGTTCAGTCGACTTTATTTTAGTAGCTTGAGTGTTAGTTGTTATAATCAATCATTTAACAATAATGTAGTTTAAGGCTCGCTCGCCATTTGTGCTCAAACACACCACTAGTAATAATACTGACTATCACAATGGCGGCTAATGTACTAACTTTCGCAAATTAGGAATACAGTAGCATAAGGTATTTTCATTCATTGTTATTATCTCTGCCTTGGTTAAGTTACATTATAGTCCGCTTTTTTCTCACTTACTTTTTTTGACCCACATATTCACAAATACACACATTACTGCCATAATTGCTCATGACTCTTTACCAACCCATTACTGACTATACTTTTCCAATCCGGCTCAGTAGTAGTTGTCATGGTCGATACTGACAGAAAAGTGTATTATTACTAGTAACTTACTCTGCCACACAGTGGCACTTAATGTACTATCATTTGCAAATTAGGAATGCAGTAGCATTATGGTATTATTATCGTCTGCTTGGATTAGTTACGGCAGTCCAGTTTGTCTTCTCTTACTCTTCTTGACCTATGTATTCATTAATACACACCACACAGTCTGTGGTATTGCTGACACTTTACAAACCCAGCTCAGCTAATGAACTAATGATGACTACACACACTGCCGGCACCTTTTTCTCACTTCTACCCACTGTGGAGTGCTGGACTTCAATAAGAACAATTCAACATCACTCCACAGCTCTGAGTGCAACAGAACACATTAAACTTATCCATTCATGAAACAGTACACATTAAATTCATTGCAGTCATGCATTCACAAAACACATTAGCTAAAGTCAAAAAGAGTACTTAATTTATTAGCATTTCATCATGAGGTCATAAACTTGTAAAGTCATGCTTATTTGAATTTTTGTGAGCATGAGCAGCCTAGTCACTATACAAAGACCAAGATGCTCATGCCAAATCACTCTGTATATGTCTACTAGTCCTTGTATGCTTCTACTGTATTAACCTACCTCCTGACAATCCCAAGGGAAAGCTTGTGGGTAGCTACAGTAAGGAACATTACATCACTTGCTACAGAAGTCTGGTGGCAGCATCTACTAACCAGCTGTGCCAGAAGTAGTGTGGGGAGACTTGTATACTGCCAACCCAGACAGTGACTGACCAAGCCAAACCCCACACCCACCATCGTAGTTACTGACAATGCTTTGCTGACTTGTTACTGACCAGACTTTACTAACTCAGCTCAGCTAATGAATTATCCATGAATACACACACCGTCGTTGCTGACATACAAGTGTATTATTGTAATACAGGACCATATTTTTATTACCAGTATTAATAATAATAATAATAATAATAATAATAGTAATAATAATAATAATAATATTATTATTCATCATCACCATCATCATGATTGTCATTGTCATCATCATCATAATCATCATCATCATTATAAAAAAGTAAGGGCAACAATGTTGATGATGATGACCTAGTATGTAACAAATTTATTAAGAAAATGTGCACTTTTATAGACTTACCTTGTCTATGTTTTTTGGAACTATCATTGTTTCTATCATGTCCACATGTCTAGCTTCCAGACCAACTTCTACAAAGGTAACTAGGACATCTATGTGCTTGATTAGTATCCATTTAAACACTAAGACAGATAAGTCTTCATGTTCTAGGCACTAATTGGAAAAAACACATAATTGAATTATTTGATAAAAACCGGAAATTTAACCTTATTATAAGTTTCCACCAATTTCACCATTCACAGAACTAGAAAAACATCAATCTAAGTTGACTCTTAGTAAAATAGGAACAACAAACAAACAACAGCAATAGCAGCAATTTACTGCAAGTAATTTTAATGGCCTGTATGTGGTTTCATTGGGACTCAGAAAGAAATAATATATATATATTATATATATTTTATATTCCTACGTTCATACAGGAAAGAGTCTTCTAAACAATTTGTGAAGAGTTAGGGCACACTAATTATTCATAATATTGTGAATAACTTTCAATCGTGTTATATTGGCTATGTGTTAACTTACATATAAACTCTGCAGAAAAATCTCAAAGATCAGACATACATGCAGAACTCAAATTCTCAAGTGTTATAATCTTGAATAAATATATTTTTTTTCACACACTTTAGAAATTACGATAAGTTATTTGCACTAAATTATAGGATATGCAAAATTCATTTAAATTGAAATTAAATTTAAGACTTACTACAAATAAGTGAAAAAAATACAGCATCTTATGCCCGGTACCTTCTAACTTCACCATGTAAAGATAACATTAATAATGTTAAATAAAAAAATTACTTGTTGGTCGCCACGAATTTCTTGTTTTACTTTTTCAAACAAATGAGAAAATGGTCCATGACCTAAATAAAACATTTAATTATTTGGAATTACATTGTGATGCAGACAAAATAAGTTTGAAGTTTTGCTCATACGTCCCAGTCCATACAGTTGAATTTAGGCATAAAGCTACAATTTTTCACTCTATACTATAATTAATTTAATTATTTATTCATATTACTCTATTATGTCAAAAAAATCTTCTGTTTTGTCATTTAAATTTTTTTGTATACGACGATTTTGGAAGGTGAAATCACTTTTAGCACAGAATAGTTACAAAACAACTATACAGAGCACACACATGAATACAGGACCAGGGCCAAGGTTGGCAAGATTTGAGCACAAAAGTTAGCAAAGCGAATCACCTACCCATTGTATAATATGATATGGCAGAGATGTATCATGAGCAGGCTAATTAATATCAAGACCCAGAGGAGAGTGAAAAATAAAGCCTGAGAGTTAAATATCTTGCTATATCACCTCTGTAATAAGTGACTAATTTTATGCTAGATGTCTTTTCTCAGGTATTTTGTACTAGGGTTGGTGCTTAGCTTGTAAAGTTGACCACAGGCCTAGAGTGTTCCTTTGATGTGTTCTCCCACAACTTTAAGCTGATATTTTAGCAGCTGCTTTGACCTGGCTGGATAGCTTTTGTAGAGAAAGGTAGCTGAAAAAAACAACAACACTGGAAATCAGTAATCTAGGCTGTTGGTTACTATACAAGCTATTTGATATAGTGAGATAATGCCACAAACCTAAAAATACTATGATGATGATGACAAACACAGAATAAATATCTGTAGGATTACAATACTCAGAGAAAAGTATGCTTCTGATAGAAACTGTGAATTCTCCACTTTTAATGAATCTTTTCAACAAAAAAAAGTTTTAGTATAATACTAAAGTATAATTGCAGTAGTGAAGTTTGGCCAAAGTAAGTGAAGGGTTAATTTATATACTAAGTTAATATAATTTAATGTTGATTACAAGTTCTTTTACTAAAATGAGTAAGCTTGCACAGAATGAAGGATATTAAAAAGAAGTATACTATTTGAACGCTCTCGATGTAAATAAAAAATGAGAAAAAAGAATCTAAATGCAGGAAGGGAATTTAGTTATGTCAAATTTGAAGAATTTAGCAAATAAAATGGGAAATTCAAGTCATTAAAACCTCAATTATGACTAGCTTTTCTTATTTTGTTCGGAGGATGTTTTTGGTTTTATCTAATATCTGTGAACCAAATTATTTCATACATTATATGAAATAATTTGGAGAAATAGTTTTATGCCATAACATTTAATCTTGCATCCTCCTTCTAACTCCTTTCTCCAAACATACGTAGATACTAATAACATATAATCACCTAAATCATGGCAAAGCCCAGCAAGACGAACACACATTTCTTCTTGTTTTGAAAAAACATCTCCTTTACCGCCAGCAGTCTTGTAGTTATATTGAAGAGTTTTAACCAACTCACCAGCAAGATGACAAACTCTATGGAACAGGAAACAGGAAATAGAATAGAAATTTTACTTCAAGCAAAGAATTAATTAACTTCTTGGAATGCAATATTCAAGCACATAATACTATTCATTAAGTTGTAAATAACCAATGCAAATGAAATCTGTCAAACTGATTTGATATTCATTAATACTCTAAGTCTGTCACATTTGATTTCCATTAATGCATGTGTGGTAGGAATATAATGATAAAGTATTTCTGAGAGACCCAAAATAACCAGAATAATAGAGTTACCCAATTGAGTGGTCAAATCTTGTGTGCACAGCAGCAGGATATACGTGACAGGCTGCACCTGAAAAAAAAGACATACAAAAGCCCAACATTTCTCTTCCACTTTACATGTAATTTAATAAGACATTACTTTGAATTATTCAAACATGAATTTCAGCCTCAATGATCAATAGATAGATACTCAGATACTCAGTGTCATTAACTAACATAACATTCTTCACTTAACAAGGTGGTATAATGCGCCAACTGCTTACCAAGTTGCTTTATATTCTTGAGACGAAAAAACTCAGGAGTTTGAATAAATGCAACTTCGATTTCTTTTAGTGAAATTGTTTTATGAATTGCATCATTGAAGATCTTTGGCTGCAAAAAAAGATTTACATAAAATACTTCTCATGACACATTACATCTATGACTTACAACTATTTTTTGATGTAATAACTTATTTTGTATTTCTGTATCTCAGAATTTTTACTGCGGTAATAAATTAATGTAAAGTGTATACAAGTGTATGTTTTTTTGTCTTGGTGCTTGAGAACAGTTTAATAATTAGCTTACTATGAAGAAAGAAAGTGAGTGAGAGAGATGGTAATAGCGTGTATTTATTATATATAATGTTTAGCCACATCTCCACTCATTATTGAAAGTATAATGCAGCATTAATGTTTAAACCAATTTTATAATGCATGCTTACTAATTAAAAAATATTTAGCTAATGAAGCAAATTTTTACATTACATAGCTGCCGCCTTACATGATAAAAGGTTGTGCATGTGAATTTACAGTTTATTATTGGGTTTTACATAGCTATCTCAACTTGCCTTAAACTGTTTGCTAATCATTTCAAGAAGATTTTCATCATTGTAAACTACAGAAAGAAAGTGAAAAAGTATAACAAACAGGCATTAATATTGTTGGTGCATAATAGTGAAATTTCCAGTACAAGTAGTAGTTATAAGGTTTATCACCACAAGCCTGAATGGAAGAAAATCTTCAACCTAACCTTCTTTTAAAGCTATGCTGCCAACACATACAGACCAGTAATACTGTATACTGAGTTGTTACAAATGTGTCTGAAGATTTTTAAAGCAGTTACATTCCCACGCTTATTGAATCAAGCACTGCTACCGCTGTTTACTGCAAACTAGCTATGACTATGCCATTCATTAACAGAATTATAAAATAAGGAAATACATTAAATTTAATAATAATTAATTTTTAATGCTAGAAAAATGAACTTACTTAGTCTCAGTTTCTTAAAATTCTCAGATTCTGTTACCTCTGCATCATCTAATGATTAAACATTTAATATTATAGTACTTGAGGGATGGAGCATTTGCATAACTATAGAATTCTGAATAATTTGCTGGTGTAGCTAAGAAGGAACGATCTATATTTAATCTCAGTGTGCAACTTTAGATATATAAAAATGAAAGTTTACAGCTACAACAAAGAAAGCAAAGGTGTAGCTATTGAACATATTATGTATATTTGTTCTATGCGATTGGGTTTCATAATTAAATGCCATTAATTATTAGAGTAAACAGTAAGTTTAATTCTCACCTGTTCTCTTGGAAGGTTTGTTCAAATCTGACCAACACTTTGTAAAAATTTTGGCAGCTTTTTTTCCTTTCCCAGCAGTATCAGACATGTCACAGGCAGCAGTAGTATAAGCTACACTAATAAAAATAATTTGAGGTAAAGTACTATGTATAATTCCTATCAACCAATCATATTGAAAGAACTACAGGCCTCAACAAAGACAATAAATGACATTCTTACTTGTCAATTTATCATAAATATCAAAAATTCTCTTAAAGTAATCATTTAGTTAAATTATTCTCAATCATTCATAGGCCTTAATGAAAATTTTGATTTGGTACCTGGATTTCCAAACTATGTATCTAGTTTAACTCTCATGGGGTTACTGAACTTCTATGGGTAACAGGCAACTACTCTTAATTAACCCTCAGCGTGCACTTGCCTGTTTGTCCGTTTTTAGGTACGAACTTACTCAGAGAGTGACAATTTGAGACCTTTTTGGGCTACTTTTTTTTAATTTTGGGCTGATTTTTTTCCCTTTCTTTTGTTTTTTTAGAAAACTCGAATCTGTCAGCTCCACGTAGGCACTAGCTTTTGTGGGTAACGCCCCCTATCTGCACGCCTTGCAGCACGCCGATAGTTTTGCTTTATGCAACTCAGCTTTCATACTGCATCAGAAACAGCAAAAAAATATTTAGTATAGCAGTGAGAGAGACTGATGTTTTTATTCATTCATTTCATAATTTTCAATCATAATGTGGCAGGCCCTAGTGGTCTTGTTATAACAATGCATGCTACTCAGCTAATTATTAAACTGATTTGACTGTACACAAAATTAGTCAGCAGACAGTTGCTAAAGTCATTTGACATAACAAATCTTGTAATAAACAATCTAGAGATTAACATAGATTTAAGCTGTGAAATTGGATAGTTCCAAAAGGCTTTGGAATAAATTCCAATCTATTGTCAGGTATTTTTATGTTTGGAAGTAGCTATGGTCCTTTTTTTTTTGTTTAAATGTGATGATTTCAAATGAGTAACTTATAGTAACATGTACCAGCTACCAATAGCAAAATGGATGAATTATGCAATAAATGCGGCAGTATAAAACACTATTCGGTAAAGAATAACGTAAATCATTTGTAATAACTCCTCGTGCACCTCTGTAACAGTCTAGCTGCTCATTACATTTTAATGTATTATGTATTAAAATTCTAATTATATATTTTGAAGCTGTAACATGGCATTCACATATTGCTATTGAATGGAATGTACATATATAAGTACTATGCATCATAATGCTACAATTACATTTATTGTAAATAGTGGCTTCCTGAGTAGCTGTCTAGCTATTTATAATTCAAAATCATGAATTGTAGGAAGGCAAGTTTGTAATCTAAAGTTTAAGTATGGTTAGTATGCTTGCTTCTTACATAAAATTGCAATAGTATTGATGGCAGATATAGAGCAGCTATAGCCAAATCGTGTTTTGTGGCCTTTTAAGGCCGCTCAAAATTTGAAAAAATGTAGAATGAATTGCATACTTCCAACTAGCTAACTAGGACGAATTTATTTCCCATTTTTGTATTCTACCTGAGACTTAGCTACTGTTATAAAACACTCTAGCTATATAAACTTTACACAATGTCTCATAGAACTTCTCCATAACTCTCAGTACTGCAGTGGTCAACTACTGTAGCACTCCTTTTTCCTATATCTTCTTTGAATGATCACCCAGTTCATTTGGCAAAAAGCTATAGAGTTGTCTTGATTTCACCAACAAATAGACACAAGCTTTGACTATGCGTTCTTTTTTATTGTGTACGGTAGCCATTTTAAACAGTTTACCAAATGAAGACTATAAGGAATACTTGTCTATATATTGCAATTGTCTAACTTGTCGTTTTTATGAAGTGCTGTGAAGAATTTTGTGGATTAGGTTAAATCTAAGCAATTGAATTGATTGATTAGGCTGGTTGAGTTTTGGAACTAAACTCAGTTAAATATCACTTTAATCACTTTGATAGAACATTATAGCCAGTGCCTCTTCAATAGCTTTTATATCATCTCTATATGTTCATATCTGTCAAGTATATAAAGCTGCATGTAATTCAGAAAAAATGTGAACTAATACAATTAGGAATTAAAAATCATTCAGTAGCTGTGTATGGATTATTTTAAAAATTGTTCCTCACCTATTATAGCAGTGATGTAGCAAACTTCAGATGGATAAGTAGCTCTGTGACAAGTGCTCAAAAATGGCTTGGACTACTACTATTTATACTCCTTAGAGCTCCTTAAAAAGCTGGCATGAGTGCTTAAGTAAACAAAAGATGAATATGTTTAAATTTTAGCACGCCTGTGGTCATTAAGAAAACAGGTAGCTAGCTAGGCTTGATGCAAAAACATTTATTTTTCTTTTCAAAAATTTGAATTAAGATGAATACGATTGAATTTTAGCACACGTGTGTTCATTCAGAAAAACAACAACATGAGCTAGGCTTGATGCAATAAAATTTATTACACCGTTCAAAATTTGAAGTAGCTATAACTGTTGCGATGTAATAAAAATTTAACACAATAGATTTTTTTAATTCTTTTATTTTTTATTTTATTTTTTAGCTACTTATTGGCTAGCCACCTGACAGCAAAACAAATAAAGGGGGTGGGGAAGTGGCTGAACTGTAGCAAATAAACAAAGTTTAGACAATTTAATATTTACATACCTACAATTCTAGCACCTGGCTTTGTTTTACAATAGAATTCAGTCCACCTTCTATAAAACTTTTTAAAAAGTTTTCACATAAGCTACGTCTGAACTGATTAGTGGCCAAGTAATACCATTAGGTAATTAATTTCAATAGGTTTTGTTAATCATCTCTACAACTTCATATCTATCAAGTATAAAGCTGCGTGTAACTCTAGAAAAAAAAATTATGTGAACTAATGCAATTAGGAATTATAAATTATTTGGTAGCTAAAAAGCAATGTATACTTTATTAAAAGATCATTTTAAAATTGTTCCTCACCTTATAGCAGTGGGTTGTAGCAAACTTCAGATAGATAAGTAGCTCTGTGACAAGTGCTCAAAAATGGCTTGGACTACTACTATTTATACTACTTAGAGTTATACATTTCTTTAACCATAAAAAGCTGGCATGAGTGCTTAAGTAAACAAAAAGATGAATATGTTTAAATTTTAGCACACCTGTGGTCATTAAGAAAAATATGTAGCTAGCTAGGCTCAGTGCAAAAACATTTATTTTATAATACAATTGAATTTAGCACACCTATTCAGAGGACAACATGTAGCTAGGCTATATAGGGTCAATAACCTTCATTTCACTGTTCAAAAACTTGAAGTAGCTATAAATGGTGCAATGTAATCAAATAATTAGCACAATAGTTTTTTTTTCTTCTTTTAATTTTTCTTTTATTTTTTAGCTACTTATTGGAAAGCCACCTGACAGCAAAACAAATAAAGGGGGGTGGGGAAGAGGATGAACTGTAGTAGTGAACAAACAATGTTTAGACAATTTAATATTTACATACCTACAATTCTAGCACCTGACTCAGTTGTACAATACAATTCATTCTACTCTTTATAAAAAAAATTAAAAAAGTTTTCTCATTAACTATGTCTGAACTGACAAATAGTTGCTAAGTAATACCGTTAGGTAATGATTCAATAGTTTTTGTAAATCATCTCTATACCTTCATATCTATCGAGTATAAAGCTGCATGTAACTCAGAAAATGTGAACTAATGCAATTAGAAATCATTCAGTAGCTAAAAGCAATGTATACTTAAATTAAAGAATCATTTTAAAAATTGCTCCTCACCTATATAGCAGTGTTGTAGCAAACTTTTGATAGATAAGTAGCTCTGTGACAAGTGCTTAAAAATGGCTTTGACTACTACTATTTATACTCCTTTAGAGTTCTGAATAAAAAATACATTTCTTTAACCTTAAAAAGCTGGCATGAGTACTTAAGTAAACATAAATATGAATATGTTTAAATTTTAGCACACCTGTGGTCATTAAGAAAAACACATAGCTAGCTAGGCTCGGTGCAATAATATTCATTTTACTTTCAAAAATTTGAAGTAAGATGAATACATTTGAATTTTAGTAAACTTGTAGTCATTCAGAAAAAAACAACAAAAAAATGTAGTTTACTTGTCTCTAATTAAGCAACTTTTGGTACAATCTAAAAAAGCACAAAGTGGGAGGTTCAAGCCCACTGTGGGAACACCCACCAACCAAGCCCGGCGAACAGAAGAGCCATTAGACCTCATCACATGTATAAAGACCATGGGAACAAAACTGATGTGTGCATGTGAATGTATATGTGTATGTTTCTATGTTTAGTTATGTCAGTGTGAAATATGTTAACAAATCAGCTATTGGAGTTTGGGGTGTGGTGCTGTTTTATATATTGTGGCCTCTACCCTAAAGTTCAGTGTGTTCTGTGATCTCATTTTTATGTAAAGTGGAATTTTCTCCATCCAAAAGACTACTAGCCTAAGGGACTGTGGTGGAGCACCTTAAACTGGGGAGTTAGGACTGATGGGCAATCGACTCCACATACTGAACTTGAGAAGAAGCACGGTGGCAGTGGTTCGCTATCAACGGAAGTTCCCTCATAGGCTGAACTGTCCCAAATAATTGTTGTAAAGTCTAAAATAGCAAAAATTAGAAGTGACCCCTCCACCTTCCCCCTGTCTTTCCCCCTGATTAATTAAACTAAAATGATAGTTTGACAATACATACAATTCTAGAACCATCGTGTACAATAAAATTCATTCCACTCTCCTAAAAAAAATTGTTTGAATTTTTTTTGAAGTTTTGACATGATGTCTGAACTGTGCTAAGTAGCCCCCACACCCCATTCCAACTAAGTTCATTGAAAATTAATATAAGGACAAATGCACCAATACAGACAATGAGTTCACAGAATAACTGCACACTAACTTATGCACTTGACTTTTAAATTAATATCCAAATCATGTACAATCAATCATTAATATTTTGGTAAATTTCATAAGTTTGATTTAAATATATTTTAGTCCCTTCCTGTTGCTGGTGCTCACTGCTTGCCAGGCCTTGTTTTACCGAAGTTTACTGTAAATTTACTGCATAGTTTACCCTGAGGTAAACTCTAATTCTGGAACAAACTACAAACAACATGTACAACTTCCTATGTTTTACCCATCCAGTGTAATTTTAGTTCCCGAATAAGAGTTTACCCCACTAATTATATTGGAATGTCTGGTAGCTTATTAGCCCAGCATAACTCTCCCTTTGATTATGTTGCTATAGAATAAGCAGTTTACTATATATTATCGACACACCCACACCCACCCACACACATACACGGCATTTGAAATTTTAAACCTGCCCATGTTATCACAACACTTCAGTGTGCCTAGAATAATATGTATACTGCATGTTATATCACACAGGATGTTTGAAATCACAAACTCTCATGTTGTTATCATAACATTTCAGTAAGCCAGTAGTTTGTTTCCTTATATAGCTAGATAACTGTCATTGTCCAAACTCAGATGTTGCAGTAAGAAAGTACTAGTGAACACCAAGTGTAGTCTGTTTGACAATAGTTACCCATTTTTAGGCTTCATGAACCCAAACAAAAATTTATTCTATAGACCTGCTTCTAACACAAATGTAGTAATAGTAAAGTTTCCATTAAATTTACAGTAGTACTGATAGTGGATGGTGTATGGCAACACAATCAAATTCTGTTGTGTACATTTTGCTAAACAATAGCTTCGAGTTTTGTAGCCTTATAAAGGCCTGCCAGTGAATCTAACAATGTAGCTAAGCTGGGATTATATATCTGACTACTAGCTAACTATGACAAAAAAAATTCAATTTTCTCAATATTATGTACTGGCTGGACCTACACCACTGTATGCAGTTAGTCTCGCGTAGCCAGACCCTTTACCAACCGTAACCGCTACGCGGGGAAGGAAAGGGTCTGGGAACATACAATACAACGAAAAGGGTGCTCCAATTATCACATTCCAATGCTTGCGGTAGCCAATGACGTCACTGCCACGGCCGGGTAGCAGCTCTCCTATTCATGCTGGTACGTTTATTGCTTGCCAGGAGTGCTTATAAATAGTCTACGAAAACAACTTCACCAGTTTGACGAAGTTACGCAACGTTCTCACCCTCCCAGATGTGATGTTGACGTCACACAGTATACCGCAAGCTTGCTGGAATGTGATAATTAAGCACCCTTTTTGGGGTGCTACTGAACAAGTCGTTGTATTGTATATTCCCAGACCCTTTCCTTCCCCGCGTAGCGGTTAGGGTTGGTAAAGGGTCTGGCTACGCGAGACTAGTATGCAGTGGTCTTGTAGATCTTCCATTAACACTCAATACCAATCTTCACACTTCCTTTAAGCAACAACTAAGCAAAGCTCAGTATTTAATATAATTATAGTATATCGTCGAAATTTACTAACCTGGAAGCAGGGCCACACACTGGATTAGAATCTGGAAAGATCAGCTAAGGGATCTCGGTAGCCAATAGGAGACTGGTGAGTAGACGAAGCGAAACGATTGCAAGGAATTGGTGAAATGCGTAGGCTGTGTGAGGCTATAATAAATGCCGCATTTAGGATTAATGATGCGATGCTAGTATGCTACAGGTATAGCTACAGGCTTGGACTCCCGCACTTATAAACACACGAGCGTCTTTTTCGTTCCCCTTTGTTATCATTTTTATTTATTTAGTTCTTATTTTTTTAATTCTTTTCGATAGAGGTTTTGTAGGAAGTGGGATAGTGGCTGTAAGCAGGAAAGACCGGAACACACTTGGTTATGTGGCGATCATTTTGTATCAGGATGTTGAAGTAACGATCCCTTGTCTCCTGTCGTATCGTAAGTGTTTGAACACTGTGGTGACTGGAGTGAATGGAGTAGTCCGGTTAAGAAGACAATCCAGCCTGAAGTCACCAGTATTGTCTGCCTAGCAGAGATGATAAAGTCTAAGCCGGAAGAAGATTCGATTCTGGTGGCAGCAACCTCGCCTGGCCCCCAGCAAGGATTAGATTTAGGTGTAATTTCGCTACTGACTCAGACACTGCAAGACAGCCAGTGAAAAGGTAAAAATGGATTTTTACAAGTTGGGAAATGTCAAGTTAATTAGCTACATTAAACTGAACAGAGGAGGAATATAAACTAACACAAACAAGTAAATACATCGAAAGTACAAATGTATACATTGTGTGTGTTCTCTGCTGTATGGTGGAGAGAATCAACACAACACATTACAAGCCCTCTATAAGGAAAGCTATTGATGGCATGGGTTTAAAAGGAGTGCTGAAGTGAATAAAAGAAGAAGAGAAGACACAATGGAAATGGTGAGGTTACTGTGAACCACACACAGGGATATAAATGAAGCAGATAAAGAAGATAAAAAATAATGGAGTATAGATAAAGATGTTATGAAGATTGCCAGGTGAACTTGTTTTAGCAGATAGGGGTTTTAATATTCAATATTCTTATTTTATTATTATTAATTATATTATATACTAGTGGTGCGCTCGAATAGCGCAAATGCATGGCGAGCAAGCAGACTCTTTAAACAGAAAAATAGGACAGAAATTACATTTAACTGTAGTGCACAGTGTAACCCTTTCCATTCTCAGTTAGCATCAGAGAATCTAAAGTCTCTGATCCCAGACTAAAGTAACAGAATTACCTGAATAAACTTCGAAAGCAGTGGCAAAGAAGCGCAGCTTGACAAAGACTTCACAATTGTTTCAAGAAGAGAGAAGCTGTAAGCCTTTTGGTTGAAACAAAAGTTGCATAAGGCAGTGCAGCTGGATTCTCCGCGCTCGTTAATTGAAAAATACTGGAACTGTGAACGCTTTACCTAACTTACGTAACCAGTGGTGTGCTTGAGCACAAATGGCGAGCGAGCCTAAAGACTATACTATTTTTATTGACTTCTAACACTGAAGCTACTGAAAATAAGGTCCAGTTTTTTAATTTAGCATACAGGGTAAAGGGATTTCAGTGCCATAGTAACAACTCTCTGCAACTGCTTGAATTGAAGGGAAAAAAACAACAACAATACAATACACGTTATTTAAAAGTTTTCTTTGTGATATTCTTTAGCTAAGTAGTGGTTGTAACACACAATGCTTTGACACAGCTGGACATGCACCTACACAGACTTACCTTCGCAGTAGTCTAGTGGACAATGTACTTTCAGGTAAATACTGTGCGCACGGCTTATAACCATGACAAAGAGCGCATTGACTTACCACCGCCACTAACTCGAATAGAAATGGAAGTCCCTTAAGTTGTCAAGTTTGAACTGCACCGGCAAAATAATTCAAAACGGTAAACAATTCAATTTCTAGGGTGATACGGGTACTGATCGATAAACCAGAGGATTCTGTTTAGTGCAATTTGGGACGGGGTCGACAACCGAACTAACACAAAAACGTGAGGGTCAAGTACAAAAATGCCTTACGTACGTCCATATATATATACAAATAAATAAATAAATAAACTAGTGATGTGCTTGAGCACAAATGGCGAGCGAGCCTAAAGACTATAATGATTTTGACTTCTAACACTGAAGCTACTGAAAATAAGGTCCAGTTTTTAAATTTAGCATACAGGGTAAAGGGATTTCAGTGCCATAGTAACAACTCTCTGCAACTGCTTGGAAGAAAAAAAACAACAAAACAATACACGTTATTTAAAAGTTTTCTTTGTGATATTCTTTAGCTAAGTAGTGGTTGTAACACACAATGCTTTGACACAACTGGACATGCACCTATACACAGACTTATCTTCGCAGTAGTCTAGTGGACAATGTATTTTCAGGTAAATACTGTTGCGCACGGCTTATAACGATGACAAAGAGCGCATTGACTTACCACCGCCACTAACTCGAATAGAAATGGAAGTCCCTTAAGTTGTCAAGTTTTAACTGCACCCGCAAAAGAATTCAAAACGGTAAACAATTCAATTTCTAGGGTGATACGGGTACTGATCGATAAACCAGAGGATTCTGTTTAGTGCAATTTGGGACGGGGTCGTCAACCGAACTAACCAAAAAACGCGAGGGTCAAAGTACAAAAATGCCTTACGTACGTCCATACATATATACAAATAAACTAGTGGTGTGCTTGAGCACAAATGGCGAGCGAGCCTGATAGTTAGGTAACATAAAATGTTACTATGTTTTAGCTTACTTCATGCAAACACTATAATAGCAGTTACGACATTTGATTTCAGCAAACAAATACAAAATCACTCTCTTACCTTATTAATGGTAACTTTTGTAGTATCAAACATCAACCATTCTGATAATCTCAATCACCAGTAACTCTTGAACAAGCTCTCAGCTACGATAAAAAATAAACCAGTGTTATTATTTGTAATTTTAGCCAACAAATAAGGAATTACTACTTACATCATTCTTGAGTATTGATAACTTCTGTAGTATCAAATTGAAGTTACTTTGACCATCTAAATTACCTTGAATTCTTGACAACAAGCTCTCACCTACAAAAACAAAAGACAATCAATTTTAGCACACAAATACAAAATTACTTTCTTACCTCATTTTCTTGAGCAATGGTAACTTTTGTAGTACCAAATTTGAGCCAATCTGACTATTTGAATTTACCAGTCACTCTTGACAAGCTCTTAGCTACAAAAAAGAAAGGCCAGAGTTAATTTTGCATATTTAGCTAACAAATATGGAATTACGTACTAACCTCAGCTTTCCTCGAGAAGTAGTAGCTTCCTTAGCATTAATACTACGGCATTCTGACTACCAACGGCTCTTGACAACCAACAACCGGCACTCCGTATCCCCCCATAAAACGGCGAAGTTTTGAAATTAAGTCTGGAAAAGGGTCTTCAATGCCATAGTAACCTGTCGAATCAACTTTTTGTGTCTTGAAAACAAGCGTTTTAGCAGGAATTTTCTCATACTTTGGAGCTTAAGTATAAAGTAAGGTTTGCTTAATGCTGTAGTTTCAGAATAAACTGGAGTCAAGCCTAAATAGCCGTGTTTTTAGGAGAAAAACGTTCCCCGCGCGCGCGTTTAAAGAGCATACGTACCATCCATACATACATACATATATATAACATATACCCGATTTTGCATTATCCACCCCTAATACTGTCTCGCTCGCCAATTATTTGTGGGTCTATCCCGGCATGAGAAAGCCCCTGGATGCACACATCTTACTGGGGCGGGCCGGAGAGGAGTGACGATGAAATCAAGATTAACTGTTTTTATCATTATTCAAAATAATTTCTTCTCACTACTTCATAGGCTTTTAAAAGGGAAATTATTACAATTTTAGTTTAAATATTTTATAATTACCATTATTAGGATCACAAATAGTCATAATAATGTTTATAGCAATTAGCTTAACAACTTTAAAATCAATTTGACAGAAAGGGTTTTTCTCCCCAATTTTCAACTTTCCATAAGCTTTTAATTCGCCCTGGTTTAGCTTTTTCAGACTTAAAATGTAAATGCTTTTTTATTGATCATTTCATTGTGGGTATGGATCCAGATTGAAAATAATTCTATTATTTAAACTACCAAGTATCCTGCCACACAGTGGGACTTGATGCTAACCTTTGCAAATTAGGAATGCAGTAACATTCTTATTACCCTCTACCACTTGGTTTAGTTGCATCAGTTTTCCTCTCCTGCTATCTTTTATTCCTGAAAACGTTCCTCCCTTCAGCTCTTTCCTTGAACCATGTATTCTCTTCTCCTCCTTTGTCTATCTCTTCCTGGTTCTTGTTTCTCTGCCCTTCCATGTATGATTGTGGACTTAGGAATTGTGAAACTATTGCCTTCCCTTTTGAATGCTTTTTTATTGACTTTCATCGTGATTTAACTACAATAGTTGTTGTTTTCTTGATTCTTCAGTTCGTGGCAATGTTTTACTGTCTCAGCTAATAAATTATTCTTAAATACACGCACCGTCGTCATAGTTAGTGACACACAAGCATATAATAATATTTCATATTTTTGTAGCTGTAGCGTTTGTGTGTGGTTGTGTCATAACGCTAATTTTGTGCCCACTACATTCAGTTTTAATGTGTTTAGATAGGTTTTATGCTATATAGGTCCAGTATCATGGTTTTATCAAGCAGCAGACTGGAGAGGATTGGAAGGATGCCAAACTGTCCCTATCCACAGCTCAGCCCAGCATTGGAGGATCTCCTCCAGAGTTATCAACTCGTGTTCTTCGTTTTAAAGGTTATTTAAAGTTAGGCCTGATTTCATTGCATGAAGAATATTTCTTTTGTAGAACTCGTAATTGGTATTCTAGATCATGGCAATATTCTGAGGAATGTAAATGTTTGTGTAAAGATAATATTATTTTTTCTAGCAAGTACCCCGCCACATAGTGGCGCTTGATATATTGCAAAGTAAGAATGCAGTAGCACAAGTTATCTTACTCAGTTATCATTCTCTACCATTGGTTAAGGTTACATAAGTTTGCCTCTCCTACTCTTTTTTTCTGAACTATCTGAGCTATTCTTCTACCCACCTCTTTTAACTTCAGCTCTTTTTCTTGAGTCATGGATCCCCCTTTTACTTTGTCTATCTCTCCTGCTTCTGAATTTCTGTCCTGAGAAACTTTTGTCTTTTATTTCGTACTTTAGCCTTTCTTTTGACAACTAAACCCCACCTTTACTCGTCAATTCCACCCGCTTTTTAGTTATAATTAATTGCTCGCCTTTTTGCGTTCTCTTCCCTTCCATTTTAAACCTACACCC
>WLWD01003285.1_pt1 | contig 59113 bp, 50 predicted proteins | sample 6712731 | NCBI WGS metagenome assembly WLWD01 (sample SAMN12718690, study PRJNA576275) | sponge metagenome | isolation source: marine sponge | host: Mycale hentscheli | place: New Zealand: South Island, Marlborough, Capsize Point | collected 2014-11-01 | reverse complement strand
TGTTTCCTGCTATTACATGTATCATCTATCTCAAGAGTTGCCAACTTTTCAACATCCGTAGCTCAAGGACACTAAGCCACACGCCCAGACCACACCCAAAACCACATCAATTATACAAGGAAGCAATGATAACATGATATTAAAGAAAGTATCTATTTACTCAAGTGTTGGTAGCATCTCACAATAGTTTCTGTCTCCGCAAAACTTCATGACAATATGTATAATACATATAATGAACCGGCGACAATTACTTCCAATGGAATGTATGTATTTCATGAAGAAAAAAAGCAATGTTAGAGAGAAATGAACACACTAATTCGTGAATTTTGAACCGAGTTTTTAGAAATGAAAACATTCGTAAGTTATACGCACGCCACCAACAACTATTGGTGGATTAGCTAGTAACGTCTTTGCAACTAGTTAATCAATTTCTGGGACTAACAATAGAAAGAGTACAATTCCGTCGCAGGACAGTGGCTAAGTGATAAATCCAGGACTGTCACGGAGCTTTCGGGACAGTTGGAAGTGTGTTATCTATGCTTGCTTGTAGTTAACTTGTTTAATATAATAAATAAATAACTATTATTAGACTTAATAGTTTGAAGGTGCCACAGCACTCCCTGCTTACAAACAAGCAAAACAAACCCCAGCTCTTTTACAATCCCTTTCATAAGCCTCTTGAGTCTAGTGGTGATTACGGCAACCAAACACAGCTCACCCACAAAACTAGTGTCGGAATTACAAATAATGCACACCACTAACAGAGTTGAGATATGTGGTCAAACTCACTTTGCACATTTGCTAGTAGTACGAGTATGGTTCCGATTACAAAAACGGTGTGAAACCGAGAGGTTTTGTTGGTCACCTGTACCGATGTTAACGCCATTTAACACAGCAAGTAAACATAGAGCGAGAAACCATAGTCCTTGAGGATGAGAAAAATATGTACACCCCGAACAAAAATAGCGTGACTGATCGTCTCAGATCTTTATAAAGCTGTCGACTTTCCTCAGCACCAAAGCAAAAGCCAAATATCCAATTTCTTTCACCAGCTGACCGGGGTCAACCTCAATCTAAATTTAGCGCCAGTTAGCTCCGCGCGAATGCCAGTTGGCATGACAACTACCTCCACCTTTTAAATAAACATAAACGTATGCAGTTTGCCCACCATAAACTACAATTCGAACTGAAGTACAAATTACGAAATTCTATATATAAACTAAAAAGGCTAATCATGCCACTATTTTCTCGATCGTCTTCATTCAGGACTCCTAAAAAACCGCCGAAAAGAAACAAGTCTGTCTCATCGATTCCTAACTTAGAGGAATCCCTGAACTTTACCACAGATACCATTGGGTTAGACTCATCCACTCACGCAACGGCTGGGTCTCTGACCATGAAGCTGGGAGACATAACTCTTGGCTTCAATCAGGGTAACTGGTCAGTAGGTGAGTAGACACTATCTCGTACAAAATCAAAACGTTATAGGGCATAACTCCTGGTACTTATCAGAGTAATTGGTTAGTAGATACTATCCCATAGAAATCAGAACTACTGAGATGTGGACATAACTTTAATCAACTGCCGAGTTAAGTGTGATACACAAAGTATAGAAAAGTTTATCCCACAATGTAAATATACAACTCGTTAAAATACTACAAACATAGAGTACTTTTGTCTTTCCATTATCATCATTATATTTCTATTCCAGTTGGTGGAAAAGAAGAACAGACAGTTCGTAGTCCCAGTGAGGCCCCCACAAAAGATACCACTAGACTCCAAGAGGAAAACAATTTACTGCGGTTCAAAGTAGAACTTTTAATAGACATGCTAGCAGCAAGTAATGCCGACTGCCTTCAGCTACAGAAAGAGCTGGAGGCAGCCAAAAGACGAATGGAACGAAGAACTTGAACTCATTATGATCATTGTAATTGAAAATAAAAAATTAAAAAGGATAAGAGTAATTGTATAATTTAATGAAAATGATCCTTCTTCTTTTCTTTCATTCTGAAGCAACAAGTCTCTTCAGATAGTTCTTGTTCAGTTAAAAATCCAGTAACTATATAACACACAGAGGGAATACAAACAAAGAAATGTAATGACCTTAAGGAAACAGTGAATGTGACTACGAAAAGAACATGACTATGACTGTCTGGTAAAATGGCTCCAAAGCAATTATGACAACTGAATGTACATTCTAAATGTTGAACTGTCACCATTAAGATAGATATCACCTGTGGTTAAAATCAACTTAAAGGGAACATGCACACACCTACACAAACACTAACAACCCACACACACACACACACACCCATTAAAGAACACAAGAATAGAGGCTTGTTACATTTGGTGCCCGATTTGCATCGACTTAAAATCAATGACTGCAACTTGTAGCAGAAAAAAAGTTGGTATTATGGGAATTTTATCAGCCGGTAGTGAGGATTAACTTGTTGCTTTCAAAATTAGCAACACCAACATAATGAAGATTGCAATGAAAATTATTTATTGTATTACGAGTAGTTTCAAGGCAGAACTGTGCTCATAGTAGTGGACATGAATCAATTTATAAGGTATTATTCTGAGAAAAAGGAATTTTGGGGAGGGAATGAGTAGATTAAGGGTTTTTACAGTCTGAATGGATACTGGAGTGCTGAAATTTTGACACAAATGGTAACTACATGGCTTACCAATTTGGGAAGAATTTTTTCAAAATGTTGTACGTCAACCTCAGAAGCTCCTTCAGCCTACAAAACAGAAAGGACACATATAAAGTCCTAATGATAATTTGCTATGCTGTGATGGGATGGGTGGGTGGATGGGTTGATGGGTGGGTGGAACAACAAACAACTTGAGAAACAACAAAGTTTTTGAACATAAGATTTAAGTTATGTAGAGTACATGTTACTGAGTCACTCTTGTGCCCCTTTGCTTAAGCCTTTCCTTTATATAGTTAACTTGAAAAAAGCTGCAATTGTGTGATCATACACTTTTAGTCAGGTCAAGTAACAAGCAATGTACAGAGCTTGCTTCCAGTTAGTGTTTCAGGAGTACAAAAGTTTACATGAATTTAGACATGTAGAGTCTGAATAAGTTACGGTACTGGATTACATATCATGTACATACTTTTGCCTGATTACTAGCCCGGTGTGCTCCTTCTGAAGGAAAATCGTATATATAAATTAGACCTCAATGCTCTATGTAATAATTACCTAGAGTGAAGAGGTAAATGAAATCAGCAGATAACTTGATAGCATCATTGCTGACTGCAAATGGAATAAATGATGCATTGAACAAAACCACTAATAAAATAACATCAGGGTGGTTTACTTTGTGAACATAATATATTCTACCCCTACCTCACTCTGGCTTAACCATTCCCCTTGACCCAACTCCATAAACTAGGCTTACTTTTAGTCTTTTTATCTTTGAAATTCGTTCTTAGTATTTGAGCAATGGTCTCCTACAAGAAACAAGTTAAATGTGAATACATCACGGTGCTTCAGGACAACTAACCGGTTTTAAGGGATTTTGATCCATGATGCACACCACGGTATACCACAGTAGTGGACCATTCGACCATTAGGACTTCTTAAAATCTACCCTTTACCAGGACTTGTTGTGAACTGAGAAAGGGTCGGTACAAAAATAAAAAGACGACGCGCGTGCAGCGTTTTGGTTAGCATTAATAAGAAACAGTCACGTGCACCAAGTCGCTGCCGTTCTAAACATTTGTTTTTTATCTCTTCTGTGTAGTCTACTTAGTCTCTAGACGTCATTTTAAGTCGAGATGGGGAGGAAAAAGAAGAAGACTGTGAAGCCTTGGTGTTGGTTAGTGCTTAAACTTTTATTTTGAAACCTAAATTATTCTTTATCTGTTGATAGGTATTGTAACCGAGAATTTGAGGACGATAAAGTACTGGCGTTTCATCAAAAGGCCAAGCATTTTAAGTGTCACATATGTTACAAGAAGTTATTTTCTGCGCCAGGATTAGCCATTCACTGTTCCCAGGTACATCACCAAGCAACTTTTCCAATATGGTGTTAATTTACACTTTTTTTAGTTGTTGTGGAGTTAGTCCAAGTTATACTGGGCTTTAAGATTTAGTCAACCAGTTAGTGAGATATTGTCTCATAGTTTACTGCTTTTTTTACTAGTCATAAAACAACAGTAGTTTACTGCTTTTTTTACTAGTCATAAAACAACAGTAGCCATGTAAGAAAGTTGCACGGCCATGCCTTAGTATGCAATTACATGCTCCAAGGGTGTCACTAGTTGGCACCATCAACAGGGATGTGTGAGCCTATTTTGAAGTAATCTAGTTTTGTAAACCACTCTTTTTTTTTACTGGTTTGTGCTAGAGGCAGGATAAAGTGGCCAAGTTTGAATGTGTGTGTATGACCAAGACATTTTGTAAAACTCCAGTGATCTGGATGATCTCTCATGAAACAATTTAAAATATACACCATTTGGCTGGCCTTATTTCTCTATTGATGACTAGGGCAATATTTATTTATTTTGCTTACTGTGCCTACTACTATGCCCACTTACCTTTGTTGAATTTTTAGTGGTTCCTATAATTGTTACTACTTTTTTTGGAGAAAAACTGTAGCACTCAAGTCCAATGCTCCTGGTAGAGCTCTAGTATATGGAAATCGTTCATTTTAGAACCAACCTTACATGAAACTTTTGGCACTGCCTGTCTTTCCAACTTTACTCTAACTCTGGTAGTAGACTGACACTGCAGTAGTTCACAGCCTCCACTTACTTTCTCTTAATGCTCTTTCTAACAGTCATGGATGTTTCTTCAGAAACTAAAATAGTGCTGATTTAGAAGTAGATTGCCAATGTTCCATCTTTACTTGTTATTTTTAAAAAAATTAAAAAAGGTGATCCAGTTAGACTAGCTCTGACGCCTGTGATAATTGCATTTGTGACAGTGTTAGTGTTGACAAGCTACATGGCACATACAAATTTTCATTTATTAGGTTTGTGAGAAAAGTGGTGATAATGAAATTAATCTTACAGTTCATAAATGTGCTGATGCTTTGCTTTCGGATCATTGTTTGATAAACTGGTTCCAAACTTTTCATTGTTAGGTTCATAAAGAGACGGTGTCAACTGTTCCCAATGCAATACCTGGCAGAGACAATATAGAAGTGGAAATATTTGGGATGGAAGGTATTCCTGAAGCAGATAGAATAGCTCACGAGCTCCAGAAGACAGGTAAGTGGTACTAGTCATTCCCTGACATCACTTCTATCCCATTCTACACCAGGTTTAGCATTTTGTATGAATTGTCTGAGCTAATAGACAAGGTACGTATTGTTTTTCTTTGTATTCAGTGTAATGCATAGCCTATTGGAGCTTCTCCATTATTAGATTCTAATAATGGCCTAGGTTTCAAGTATGTCTATTTTTTTGAATTTGGTTTTTTAGCCGTGGTCAGCTGGTACTTCAGCATACTAGTAAGCAAATTGTCACTTTTATAGAATTTGTTTATTAAATACACAGTAGGTTAGCAATTTTACTCAATTGTGAGGATGTTGGAATGGGTTAGGTATTAATAACATGTAAAAATTTGGCTAAAGTGATTAAAGACCAAAGTATCAGTTGGAGATCATGTGATTTTTTTCAATCACAAAAATTTAAATACTGGTGAGCTCTAACAGGTAGGCCTCTTATGTTTGTATTGATTTATTTGCAATCAATGAGCTCACAATGCATCACCACAACCCTCTTGCAAATTGTCGATGAAAATATTCGGAGAGGATGAATGCCACTCTAGAACCACTACAGGTCAGCTCAGTTTTATTATATACATCATTAGTTCTATATCTGTCAGGCGTCTTCTGATTGTGCTCTTGTATTACTGCCATAGTGTGTAGCAAGTTGTGGATCACATCTGTATCCCCAGCTTATGCCAGTTTGCTTATAGGCTGGTGTGGTTGCTATGACATGGCATCACTCTGTAGTGAGGCTATGACAGTGAGTCCGTATGGGGTTGGATGTATTTATTTATTAACTAATGTGCAGGCTTTAGCTGATAAGTGATAGTGATTCAGCAACTATATTCCAATAACTATTGAGTTTCTCATGCATTTCCCTTCTAGCAGGGGAATAAAAATTATCTGGAATGCTAATTTATTTGGTTTTATAACTTTTTTTTTTTTTTTTTTTTTTTTTTTTGTGTGAAAGGTGTTTGAGGAGGAGCACAGCTTGTAGGGGAAAAATTGTCTGAACATAATATTAAACATTCAATCAAGCCTTTTTTGATACTTGTATCTGGTGAAAAGGTTGCCTTTGTCTTTTCTCTCTCTAGGCAGAGCTGATGTAGAGGAGCCAGAAACTAAGAGATTAAAGATGATGGCAGCAGCTGGCTTCCCTATAGTGGCTCCAACTGCTCCTGCGATGGTATACCAGGTGATGCCGGGTATGGTACCACATCCTGGAATGATTGTGCCAGGAATGGGGCCACCTCCAATGATGGGGCCTCTTCAGCCAATGCAACCAAGAGGGTAAGATGTAATCTGGTAAAGGGTCATTTTTGTGTAAATCATAGTATAATCAAATCTTGCTTTTGAAATAGCGCGGAATAACTGGTTTATATATATATATTCCCTCCTTTTTTGTTATTTTTCAGGCCACCTCTTCCGCGCGGTCCCCCTCCACTTCCTCCTAGTCAGCCATTATTTCCTAGTGGAGCTCAGCCGCCTCCCCCTGGGCCTTCAAGACCGCCACTCCCTCCTGGAGGACCCACAGATGGTTCTCCCAGACCTGCCTTCCCTGCTTACCAGAATTCAGAAGCGCCCCCACCTGGACCACCCCGACCAGAAGCTCCAGCTAAGACTGCTACTAAAGTGCCTCCTGTTGGTGCTGGCTGTAAATTGGTGCATCCAGAGGAAGATTTGTCCATGGTGAGTCGATTAGGGTACATGTGTGTGTGTGTTCTTGGAGTCCTTTTTATATGCTTCTCTCCACATTTATCAATGTAGGAAGAGTTGCGTAGCCGAATGCCCAAGTATAAGAATGCTAGTGTGAATGAGCGAGCTGCTGTTCCTCCATCTGCAGCCCCTCCACCAATGCCCCCTGCACCGTTTGTTGGTGGAGGCCCCCCTATGATTCGTCCCGGGATGGGTCCAATGATGATCCGGCCTGGCATGGGTCCCCCGCCCCCATCAGGCTTTCGCCCTCCCATACCTACACATACATAGTTCCAACTAAGTCCACTCTCTATGCCTAATCTATTTCTCTTTCTTCCTTTTCAGCACAAACTACATGGGACATTAAATTATGTATTTTAATAAGTTGTTATTGTTTTTGTTATTGGTTGTTTTTTATGCCAAAACTGCTATTGTAACAAATTTCAGGGTTTTGAGGGTGTACATGCAGATTCATGTACATACATAGTTGGTGTGAATGTAGCACTCGTGTTTGTTTGTACTTTAGACGAACCTTGAACAGCACGAGAGCCAATTAATGCCATGTATGTATAATTTCAGTTATCAAACTTCTATCTTTTGAACATTTTTCAGTTAAAAATCTAATAGTATATGAAGATGCAAAGAATTGCTTGACCACACCCCTTCATTAGTTCATTATAATGTTTCTATGGTGCAGAGTCTGAACACCTCTCGGTCCCGACATGTTTGGATTACTGAAGTCCTATTGCAGTTTATTACAAAACGACTCCCCCCTTAATACCTGTATTTCTAAACAATGGCTCCAAGTGTTAGTCCACTTTCATACCCCATTATTATTCTATAGTAGTGTTTGACAATGTTATTAAAAAGTCTATGACATTCTATTTCTTTTGACTAAAAATAAAAACAAGTTTAATAAAGTTACATGTCTTCATCTTCGAGGGATTCACTGGCTGACTGACCAGATTGACTTCCAGCTCCTATTGTACTTTTAGATCCCCTCCGATCATGTGATGGCCTCATAGCTGATATAGTAGTACCTCGCTTCCTGAAACCACCACCACTGCAATGAACAGTATATTGATTCAGATATGAACTTCATCCTACCCAATCAGAACAAACTTTTGTCAAAAGACTTAGTGATGTGCTTCATCACAAATGGCGAGTGAGCTGGTCCGACTGAAATTCAAATTTGAATGCTAGCTGTTTATAACATTTCTTTGTTAGTTAAATGTTTAATTTATTTGTGCTATTCTTTTAGCAACACACATACACACTTGTTCACTGAATATAACGGCACAAGACTTGCTTTGTATTTTCTTTGCGACTTGAATATTGGACAATTGATTTTCAAGCAATCAAATTTCCAAGGGCGATACAGGTAAGGATCAATAAACAAAAGGATTCCATATAGCTATGACAAACAGCACATTAACCTATGGTAACTAACCACTACCGCTAGTAGAATAGAAAAAGAACTCAAACTCGCTAAGTTTGTAAGACCTAACTGCAAACGTCTTTCCTCTTCTGTCTCCGTAGATCTTTGCAGTTTTTTTTCTTTTTCTTTTCTGGCATTATTTGAAGCCGTTCCTCCCAAATTTATTGAGTCTGTGCTAATGTTAACGTTTTAAAGTAGACACGCATTGACCTCTTTGAACTTTGCCACATATATATATATATCCCAAAGCCTCAATTGAGACACGTTAGTGAGGATCTCGCTTCACTCGCCCAAACATATATTTGTATCATAACCCCCATTTAAAACATCTTCCAAAGCTAATTAGTTAGGTACCTCTTCTTGGCATTAGCGAGGTCACGCTGCAACATCTCATTCTGTTCTGTCAACTCTTCTATCTCTCTCATAAGACGACGCTTAGCTGTGCTCAGACGACTGTTTTCTTCCTCCTATTCACACAGACAAGATCATGGAATAATAATAATCAACCTTCAGGCAGACATGTGGAACGTACAGCTTCATCAAGATTCCTTTTCAAAACACGATACTTGGTGTTAGATTTTTCAACCTGTACAACAATCACACACACACACAAAATGCTATATGAATGAATTTGATATATATATTTGCTTACAGAAGTCTTGTGCATATCTGCTTGTTTCCGCTCATCTTCGATGGCACCCATAAGTTCCTTAATCTTTTTGTCATTGCGCCGAATGGTGCGATTGGCTGTAGAGCGCTCCCTGGGTGGGTATCAAAAGATAAAAACCGCTTCAACTCATACTTTTTTTTAAAGACTTCCGACTCTCAAACTCTAAATTTATGGGCGTCCTAAATCAAAGCCTAAAGTTTTACTAACCTCGTTGCCACTTCAAGCTGATCCTCCAAACTCTTCACTCTGCCATCCATGGCTGCAAGCTGAGCTTTCATCTTGCGCACACCTAGAGACTCCGCCTCTTCCACTCTCTCACGCAGTTCCTTTACCTGTCACAGCCAAAAATATTAGACATTGTTTAAAATAAATAGCACCAAATTTTTTTCTATTATAAATTGTGCCAGTTATTATATCATTCAGAGTACAAATTTTTTTTCAAAAAGTTCAAGTATCTAACCAAACATCACCTGCTTCTCCAACTGACTCTTGGAAGTCTCCAGTTTGAATATGTTTGCCTGATACTGTGAAGTCTCTGCCTCTAACTGATCATGCTGTTCTCTGGCTTTACGAGCCTTTTCCACGGCAGACTCATAATTTAACTGCTCCTCCTCAAGATCTTCTTCCAGTGTTGACAAGCGACCCTCTAATCGTCTCTTATCTTCGGCTAAAGAATTTCTGTGATAAGAAGTAAAATAAGAATAATTAATTAAGGATATAACAAGAAATGCAACTAAATGGTTTGTAATGTCCTTACGCTCTGGAATTAGCAGTTGAAACTTCATCTTGAAGCTCGTCCCTTTCTGATTCTGCAGCTCTTCGGGCACGCTCAGAAGTGGACACATCCTCCTGTGCTTGACTAATATCCCCTTCCAGAGTTTTAATCTTTCGTTCAAGTTCCTTCAGCTTGCTAATTGCTTCATTGTGATTCTGGGAGGCTTCGGTGGCTTGAAGTTGTGCTTCCTTGAGCTGCATCTAATGAACAGCAAAAGATATGCTATAAAACGCACTAAATAAATGCACCAAGTGACATACCTGTGTCTTCTTCAGTGAACGCATGGCATCATCCTTGCCCTTGCTCTCGGAATCCAATAGTGCTTCCAACTCAGAAATTTCACTGTGGTACTTCTTAGAAGCAATCTGAGCTATGCTGCGTCCCTTCTTTTCATCATCGAGCTGTTCCTCGAGCTCATGGAGCTGTTTCATGAGACTACGGCGAGCCTCTTCTGCAGACTCTTCCTTGGCAGCTAGATCACGCTCATAGTTGGTCTTGGCAGCTTGTAAATTTACCTACATGATCACAGGAAAATTAACAAACTTTAATTTATCAGAAAGGATAAATAAATGGGGCTTGGAATAGAGTTTACTCAACCAAAGAAAGCAAAGGAAAAAAATATGAAAACAAGCAGCAACAACAACAACAAAAAACAACAACAAAATACAACAACAAAAACTTGTCGCTGAAGAATACATTACCACCTATGGAATGGTGAATAATTTTTTCTCACCTCAAGACGAAGCTTGGCATCCTCTGAGACCTGTAGCTCATCTTCCGTTTCTTCTAGCATTTGGTTCATCTCTTCCAACTTTTGCCCCAAAGATTTCTTGGCTTTGGCAAGCTCATGAACATTCTTTCCAGCATCATCTTTAGACTCCACCAAGGAATCGCGCTCAGCCTGGATAATTCAATAAGTGTGAAAAGGTATAACAATAAAAACTTATGGCTGAGGAATATAATTACCACCAATGCACACACCCCCCCCCCCCCCCCCCCCCCCCCACTTTATCAAACTAACCTGCAGCTGTTTTCTGAGCCTGTCCACTTCACCTAGCTTGTCCTGCAGATCCTCCAGTTGAGCGGAGAGAGAAAGACTCTTTGTCTCAGCTTGTCTAGCCCTAGCTTCAGCGGCATCTCTCTCTGAAGCATATTTCTCAGACAAGGCATGCTGCTCGGCTAGCTGGCTATCAAACTTCACTTGCTTCTTTTCAAGGCTTGAAATTTGCCCCCGAGTCATCTCAAAATTGACCATGAGGTCATCCAACTACAAAAAGAGAGAATAGAGTATTACTAACAACTTGTATGAATCAAAAGACTGGAAAAATTCTCAAACAGGAGCAACATTCAATGTTGTGAATATTTAAACGCATGCCTACATCGAGGTCGACTGTGAATATAACTTTAACCAAAACCTAAACAGGTTTATACTTATAAATTTACCACTCATTTATTCATTATCATTAAATATTAATAATAGGTGTTGCCATGACCAAATAATGTTATTAGTGGTGGCATTGTTAAACTCACTTCCTCCTGCACTTTCTTTTTGGATTTGGTAATTTTGCTGTTTTCTGCAGTCAGTTCATCTATTCGATCTAGTGAAGTTTCGAGCTCCTTATCAACCTTGCGTTTAGCATTTTGAAGTGCTTCTAATTCAGCCTGTCCATCCTCTACTTTCTTCTTAGTATCATTGAGCTATGATAAAATAGAAGAAGAAGAAAAAAAAAGGGGGAGGGAGAAAACAATAACAATACAGATAATTCTGAGAATTTTTTTTTTTACTTGAGAATTTGTTGAAACTAGTTTGGCCTGAACAGCATCCTTGGCTTCTTCCTCGTCCTCCAACTGGCCCTGCAGACGTTCCAGCTCATCTTGCAAGTGCTTCACCTTGTTGTTGGCAGCCAACTTAGCTTTGGTCTCCTCAGAAACCTGATCTGTCAGCTCTTCTACCTGGTCCTTCAAGTTCTTCACCGTCTTATCCATGGATGACTTCTTGGAGTCAAGGTCCTCCAGTTGAGAACTCATGGTGCCTAGGTCATTCTGTGCAATAAAATAATGATGATGATTATGATAATTAAGATGAGAAATTAATTTAGTGTGTTACTTCAGAGCATCAGAATGAAACAGAATAATAATAATGATAATGATAATAATAATGATAATGATAATAATAATGATAATGATAATAATAATGATAATAATGATAATAATGATAATGATAATAATAATGATAATAATGATAATGATAATAATAATAATAATGATAATAACAATAATGATAATAATAATGATAATAATAATAATAATAATAATAATAATAATGTCTAGCACTTGCTGGCTGTTACCTTCATCTTGTCACTGTGTGAGGAGAGTTCCTGGATACGAGATGTGTCTTCACTGATGCGAGATTGAGCCTCACTGAGTGCTGACTCTGCATTCTTCCTCCTCTTTTCGTTCTCCTGATAAGCCTGTTTTAAATCCTTGAGTTCAGCAGCCATGTCACTGTTCTCATCTGCCAGCTGGTGCTTACTCTTCTCCAAGGAGATCTTGGACTAAAGTGTAACACACACACACACAAAAAAAAATATATCAACATCCAATAATTTCAGCTGGGCCATTTATATATATATATATGTGTTTAATAACTTGAGCTCGCGAACTAACGTCCAAATATTTTTTTTTTCATATTAACCTTCTTGAGTGATTCCAGCTGCTGGTCTAGCTCTGCCATTGTCTTGGAGTGCTTGTTTTTTAAGGATATAATGGAGGACTCGTGGGCAGCTATCTCTTCATCTAGAGTCTTCTTGAGCTGAGCCAACTCTTGCTCTCGCTGCGTCCGTATATCTTGCTGAGTAGCTGTCGAGGTCTCCGACTGCTCCAAAGAGTCTCGCAAATGTTCTAGCTCATCGTTGAGAATCCTGCGAGCTTTCTCTGCCTTGTTCCTGGAGTCTTTCTCAGAGTCCAAGTCTTCCTGAAGTTCCTGGAGTTGAGACTGCAGTTCACTGTTTTCCTTCTCTAGCCTTGTCCTCGCTGAGGTCTCGTCATCCACCCTGTAATTACATATGATTAATGCTTTAACAGTTATCTCTATAGAGGATGAATAAGTTTATATACAGTTTATCATGTGATGCTTCAGTCCCTTTCCCCACTTTATACCCAGTATTCCTGATCTTGTGTAGACTTGTGTCAAGTGCACTTCAGTCATTACTGGCATTCCAGACAATCTCTAAACAACTTTTTTTTTTTTTTTTTTTTTGAAAAATTATGATGGAATAAATGGCACAATTATTTATATAAATAACACATATGTAAACGTCCACAGGAAAATCAACTCATTACCTGTAGGTTCTATGATGAGTCAGATAAAGAGTTATGCCTTTAGAAGCAATTGATGCTATTAATTATAGGAACATGAAACAATTAGCATGCACAATTCACTCTTTAATTTTATTATTCAAACTATCAGGCAACAACAAATCACAACAATTCCATATTCCTTCACACCAGAACACCTTTACGTCCTGCTATAGCTCCATCCCATCCTGCTACAGCAGCACAGATGTGAACAAGTCTGAAGTAAGGGTTTTTTTAAAAACTTGCAATCCATTACAGGCTTTCTATTTGACATTAAATACCAGGCTGTATCCACAGTGGTAGTTACATGAACTCCATTAGGCTAGCAACAGCCAATATTCCGTATCTTTGAAGTATTGCGCCATTTTTTTTTAAAATTTGGGTGCCTGTGCTTCAAACTAAAAAGCAAATGCATTTTTATGGTTCCTGACACTTACTTCTGAGTCATGGCAACCAGCTCCTTCTCCAGTCGACTCTTGATGGCCTCCAAGTCTTGTATCTTCAGAAGAGCAGCATTCAGCTGGTCTTGGAGGTCCGACATTTCTGCCTGAGTTTTGCGCTTCTCTTTCTCCAAGTCAGTCCTCCTCTACAGATGAATGGACAAGCATTACACAAGCTTAGGTACACTCACATAAAGCAGTTACAGCCACATCAACAAAACAACAACAAACAACAACAACAACAACAATATCACGAACAACAGGACCTCAATATAGCCCAGATTTATCTCTTACAGCAACTTCTCTGTCCATTTTCTCCTCCAGTTCCTGCAAGTTTGATTCCAACTTCAGTCTGGCTCTATGCTCACTCTTAGACTTGGCCTCCTCAGACTCAAGAGCTGCCTGAGTCTCCTGGAGCTTCTCATCCAACATCCTTTTTTCTCTGGTCAACTATGAAAAAAAAATCAACTCATAGTACTATAATACTAAACAAACAAACAAACAACAACAACAAAAGTAGCACATAGCATTGCAGAATTGTAAAAATATCCCTGACACGTCCACTTTCAATTCCCACCTTAAAGATGCTGTCTTCATTGAGAGTCATCTGCTCCTCCAGAGTCTTCACTTTGTTCTCAGCTGCTGCCTTCTCAGACGCTAGCTTTTGATTACTCTCTCCTTCCTCCTCAAGTTGCTCTTCCAGAGACTGAAGGTTTCTCAACAGCTTGTCCTTCTCCCCATGCAGGATCTGGTACTGCTCTTCTTGTTCCTCCATCTTGTTCTCAGATTCTTGCAGGAGAGACTCCAGTTCTATCTTCTTCTGCATCAGTATGTTCCTGGCTTCCTCAGCCTCCTGTGTGAGGAACTTCTCCTCCCTCAGTCGATCTTCCAACTGTCGGGTCTCCAGAAGTATCTGGTCATTCTTCTTGCTCAGATCACTGTGGTCTGATTTGAGTTTATTGAAGCGGTCGTTGAGTCTCTTAGCTTCCTCCTCCATCTCCCTCTTTTGTTCCTCTGCGTTGGTGACTTGGAGGAGTGGCTTGACCTTGGTGAATAGCCTCCACCATTGCCAGTTGCGCAGCTTCAAGTAGCTCTGGATGTTTCTCTGGATGATGCGGATGGCTCTGGTCTGTTCCACTCGTTGTTGGTACGCCCTGCAGTAATGCAACACCAATTCAGTTGTGACTTGATAATAATTGTAGCTCTGGATGTTTCTCTGGATGATGCGGATGGCTCTGGTCTGTTCCACTCGTTGTTGGTACGCCCTGCAGTAATGCAACACCAATTCAGTTGTGACTTGATAATAATTGTCACAAATAGCTTCCAGGTAGGAGAAATTATATATAAATATATATATATATATATATATATATATATAGGTATTACTTATTGCACGAGTCAATGTATTATATGGGAAAATATTTCACAAGCTATGAGTCCTGCAACTGGATTACTTGTAGGAGCAGTGTAATAAGTAATAGAAAACTTACCAATTTCATTCTGAACAGTTGTTTTATTATACATGTATGTATTATGTATTGGATATTAATTTTCCTTGAGTATTTTCGCATCACACAAATGTTCAATATTGTCCCATGTTGATTGCTGCATATTTGATGCTCCAATGCACCAGTGCGTAGTTCTGGACAACTGAATTTTTACAAGTATGGCAGAGTTAACCCTGAACATTTACTGTTCTGGAAAATATCCAATACAAAATAAAAACTGTATTTCACTCGTTGTACAATATGGGGATAACATTGTACAATCATGCTTGTATTTTCACTGACCTTCGGCACGTGAAAATACTCGGCGCTTGAATCGTGTGTATCTATCTACACAGAGTATGTGCATGCATGCATATGTGCATACGTATAGAACTCACTTTCTTCCCAGGTAGCCACGGCACACTGACTGGAAGTTGATGATGACCTCTGTCAGTTTGATGTCTCTCTCTTCCTCAAGTTGAGCCAATGTTCCTGCCCTGAAGAAAACTTTAGAATGACCGATGCGATAAGAGGCTTGGTCCAGATCTAGAGCTTTCAGCTAAACACAACACACACATGTACACGCAAGGTAATAATACTTCACTAAATATAAAATTTTGGTAGATGAATGATGAAATTATGTCCTGTTACTTTTTGTTATTTGGTGTTTGTGACTTTATGTTGAGGTGATAATTTATTCATAGAATCATCTCACCCATAGTAACCCAAGGAAAAATGAATTTCTGCTATAAAAGAATTGATTGGATACGATTGTGTGCATGCCTTTACTCACCATCTTCTCCGCAGCTTTCTTGCTATCCATGAATCCCTTGGGAATGACCCCAGGGGTCAGAATCTCGTACCTCTGGCGGAACTCCTGGAAGAGGATACGGTTGGGGAAACCGAGACGACAGATCCTGATGCCTTCCAGAACACCATTGCATCGTAGTTGGTCCAGCACCAAGGGAGCAGCTATCTTACCAGCCTGAAGCAAAGAGTGGGTGGGGCTCATTAATACAACTCGACTATGTACAGTAGTCATAAAATAGTGTCAAATAATATATCTTAAAATAGAAACACACCTTCTTCTCGTGGTTGGGGATGATACAGCGAACAAAATGCGGGTGAGTTTGGTTAAGGGTTGCCATCAACTTGGCAAGTTGCTCCTGCAAGAAACAAACGAGATACATAAATAAACAAGGATCCTTCAACATAAATAAGGTTACTAATACGGGGGTGACTACAAATTCAAACAAACAAACAAAACTCTGCAAAGCATATGGCTCCTAGAGTTGGTCGTATTCTTCTACTCCAGTACCATCCCATAGATTAAGTGCAGTATGAGTATGTATTGCCAGTATATATCAATACTGTCAGCGTTATTTATCACATAAGTAGAATTTGCAAACAAGTTACTTAGGTTCCTGAGAGCCAACTTGTTAAAAGTCATGAATATGGTTATTACACTCCCAGGCGTACGTATGTACAGGCTCAACAATGCGGGCAAGTACAGCTTTCTAAAGGATGCATGCAGCAATGATCCAGAGCTGTGTCACAATCAGCCACAACTTAGACACAGCACCTTATAAAGCTGCCCAACAGTCCGGAACATTCCCTTGCGCGTCTTCTGCACCCCAAACTTGGAGGCGGAGCCAGAGGGCGTGTCACTGGCATGCAGACTGATGATATTGGCTGTGTCCTTCCAGAGAGCAGCAACAAACCAGTCACTGGAAGAACCCATCAGAGAAACAATGTTGTCGTTGAGAGGGTCCATGTTCTTCATCAGCCATGCCTCACAGTTGTACTCCACCTAGAAGACATGGTAGGAATTGTGATACACTTTGTTTTCTTATGTAAGACCGAGTAAGTCAGGGGAGCTGTGGGGGGGAGGGGAGCTGTGTGGGGGAGGGGAGCTGTGTGGGGGAGGGGAGCTGTGTGGGGGAGGGGAGCTGTGGGGGGGAGGGGAGCTGTGTGGGGGAGGGGAGCTGTGTGAGGGAGGGGAGAACAATTATCTAATGGTTTTGATGAATCAGTGAAGTGTATGTTCATCAAATTCTAAGCTCCATTGCAATACATACAAAATGCACACTAGTTCGGATTATTACAGGAGGCAAAATATTTAAATGACGACTAACAATCTTGAAATATCATGTATCAGTAACGAACATTTCCAGCGTAATGTTGAAGACAGAAGTCTGCCTTGGAGCGGAAGTCAGGCTTGGTGTACTTGGCGTTCTTGCCATCATGTTCCCTGTTCATCTTCTCTACGAATGACTTGTCTGTGGCCTTGGGGAACCAGCACTCCTCGTCCAGTAGAGCTAGGATGCCCATGGGCTACATACAGTGCACAAACAATGAGGTATCTAAACATCACACCTGTGGAGGCATAATGCATAGCAGTACCACAGAACATAGAGACAGACAAAGAACTGCCTGATGCACGTAGCTGATAGCAAGAGCTGTATACGCACAGGCTATAGACTAATTGCTCATCACCTGTACCTCCTACACCTCCATCTTCACTCTATCTTCATACAATAGAGAATTAAGCCATCAATTGAGACTTGTTGAAGGTGTAAACTAGCCATAAGTTTGTTGGAAATGATCAAGTGATCAAGACGTGATCTGTGGGCATTACCCATTAGCCCACACCTACTTCTGCATGGCCCAATTTTAAAATAGGCACTTATATAAGTGATTAATTTATTAATTAGCTGTTCCACTATTCGAGATCCAGTGCTAACCAAATGAATGATTGTTAGACAACTATAAAACAAGTCCCAATGTGTGCTAAGTGACAATTGCTTCTGCCCATCCCTATGATTCCCAGCTTGAAATCACCTTCTCGATGAGGTCAATGCAAGGCTGCAAGTCCAGGCCAAAGTCAATGAAAGTCCAGTCAATGCCTTCAGCTTTGTACTCCTCTTGCTCCAGGATGAACATGGTGTGGTTGAACAATTGCTGCAGCTTCTCATTGGTGTAGTTGATGCACAACTGCTCAAACGAGTTCAACTGTCAAATATAAAACATGCTAAAATAAAACACTGCTAAGAACAGATATAAAATATATAAATAATAAAAAAAATTTTAAAAATCACCAACAGACTAAAAATGACTGCAGCATACCTTGAAAATCTCAAAACCAGCAATGTCGAGGATGCCAATGAAAGAAGCTCTGTTGTGGACGCTGCGGTCGAGGGACTTGTTGATGCGAGCTACAATCCACTTGAACATTCTCTCGTAGATGGCCTTGGCTAGAGCCATGCAAGAGAACTCCACTTGAGCTTTATTCTGAGAGCGCACGGTGAACTCTCGTCCTGTCTTGATCTTGGGCTTGAGCAGAGCCTTGGTGAAGTCTGTCACTGACATGCCCATCAGCTTACAGATTTTCTGGGCCACAGTGTTATCAGGCAGGATAGCTTGGTCAGAGCTTCGCTCCTCTTTAAACACAAGGTTGCCAAAATGGAGTACAGCAGACACTACACGCATTATAGCTGAGGAAAGATTTGAAAAAACAAAAACAAAACAAAAACAACTAATAAATGAATAATTCCTTCTTTGATGAACTTATTTCATCGATTGCTCACCGTTCTGCTCATCTTCGGACATGCCCATGATGTTCATGGCTTCCCGCGTGTCCTGAAACTCCTGGGCATCATTGACTCCAGGGACTGGCAGATTTCCGTTGGACAGGAACTTGTAGGTCTTGGCATCCTGGACCAGAAACTCCTTCTTGGTGTTGGCATCCATGCCATTCAGCACCTGGTAGAAGATGTGGAAGGTGCGCTCATCAGGAGCTTGACGGACAGAACGAGACTTCTCAAGAAGGTCTGGTGGAAAACTCAGTCAAGGAAAAGGATAGAAATCAGAAAGGCGTAAATTAGCCAACAATTTAAGGCCAGTAAAATGGAGCTTATAGTCTCAAATGCACGGAGCTGTATTAAAGACTCATTATGGTATTCATTGAGTCGCTATATGACTGCCTGTTGTGAGGAAGTATTGGTCAACGACTCTCATCAGTGACTACTGCTGTCTCCCAATGGAACAGAGGACATACCGTGTCTCTATTGTTCCAACTCTGGCCCAGGACTAGCGCACATTGTGTCTTGCACATGTTTGGACAGGTGCTGGCCTGTGCAAAGATATGCAAACTCCATTGACCTTCTGCCCACTCGGGTAAAAGGTAACTAACAAAATACATAAGGTATTCCTCCGTTAGTTTGCAGTCAGTGTACGTATCAACTACTTACCTATTGGTATGCACAGCTACAGAAAAACAAACAATTAAAACATGCAAGTTGTTTAATTGAATTAGTTTGAAACAAAACTGCCAGCAACATGGACTAAACTGAAGCCAGTGAACAATGGGAAGCAAGACAGTGACTAGCAGTGATGAACAACACCATACACCATTGCTACCTGTATTTGCTGTCTTAGCGACAAAGGTAATTCAGCCGGGGGTTCCACATTGTTAAAGAAGCAAGCTGGTTATTTACACTGTGACAAAGATACAAGTATCAATATTAGCTCCTGCAATGTAGCCGCTTGGATCAAAGTTCATCCTGATAAACTTTCCCTGCGAAGAGGAGGGAGGGAAGAAGAGATAAAACAAAGCAATATTATCACGTTTTCTAATGCCAGCACTAAATACGTACAAATCTAGAAGAATTGTCGTTCTTGACTGTTTTGGCGTTTCCAAAGGCCTCCAGGATGGGGTTGGCCTGTAGCAACTGGGCCTCTAACTCTCCTTGTCCGAGCACTAGTCCTGCCTTTGAGGAGAGTGACATGCTGGCCCTCCGGACGAGTTTCTTGCTAGCATTGTGGGAGTGGGAGGAGCCAGCAACGTGGGCCAGGTACTGGATCACTTTCTTGGTGTTCTCTGTCTTTCCTGCTCCAGACTCCCCACTAAGAGGAATGCAGATAACACAACGAATGCAATGCAATGATGGAAGCAACTCTTCTTAACTACATTATAGTTGTGTAAACTGTAAAGGCATGGTACTGCCAAACGAAATGCTGTCCTTTCAATTATGATAAAAGAGAAAGTGAGGAGAGAGAAAACAACAAGTGTGAGTAGATCTAGTAATGACTTGGCTCTGAGACTATGTATTTCTGAGGCCCAGCAAGTAGTTTCATAGGAAGGGGGAGGGGCTCAATGCATGCCACAACACATGCCATGGAACTGTGAATTCGTTAAACAAGGCATATCTAATGGCATTCAATAGTCTGAGGCACCATATGTAAAAGACATTGGTATTCACGATAAGGCATAAGAAGTGTGAGCTGATATGAGTATCCTAATGCAAGTTACCTCAATGATAACAAAAAAAAATACAAAAAATTTTCAAAAATTTCTTTGAATTTACTTCATTAATTTTTTTTCCCTGTTGAAAAGAAATACCTAATGCGGTTCATATTTAACTGAACTCAATATTAAGTATTATATACAATGTTGTTGGTATCATATAGCAATCTTAAAATCTTAATGTGAATAATAAAGACCTTCGTGGTCTGAAGTAAATTAAGAAAGTGTCATACACTACCTGTTGGTGACCTTAGCTGAATGCATGTTTCTTCAGGTGACACGGTAGACGTGAGAAGGCATTTTATAATTCTATTGAACTAATCAGTTCATTAAAGTATACTCGAGTAATCAAAAATATAACAACTAAGTACACAGGACTATCAAAATAATATGACCTTCACTTTATACTGGCATTCCGCAGAATGAGAGGGTGGGTGTTGCTTACGTGCAAAGGATGGACTGATCTTCATGATCTGAATTAAAGATACACTAAGATGATAATGCAATACATATACCAATTGTGATGATCTTTACCAAGTAGCATGTTCCTATAGGCCTGATCCGTGATAGCGTAGATATGAGGAGGCACTTCATGGCGTTTCTTGCCTCGGTAAAGCTCGACCACTTTCTCCGTGTAGATGGGATATAGTCGGTAAGGGTTGACTACTACGCAGAACAATCCTGAATAGGTCTACGATATTACAACACAAGGCATAATAAAATATATCCAGTCTTAAAGTGACTTCAAAATATATCACAGTAAAGTCTCTGTGGCCCAATTCTGTGATGCATCAGCAGAATTAGAGTCACAGCAACATTAATGGAAATTGGTACGATGTTCATCATGTCTGAGGTAAGCCATAGAAATGCCTCGCTGGCACTATTACATGTTTACAAACCCTCAATCACCACACATGCCCCAGCAATGTAGTCATTGAACCCAGCCTTTCACTCACTCACTCACACTGCTCAAGTACAAGAAGTATTATTACCTTCTGACAGAACAATGACCACAACAACAACAACAACAACAACAAAAACTGATAATTAAACTCAAATCACACGAAAGTGAATAACTGTAACACTCATGAACATGCACACACACATACACACACAGCTAAAAAAAAAAAGCAGTTGCTATGTATTTGACTCATGTCACCAAATTGAAGTGGATAAAGTGTGATGTATCTGGATTAAAAGTACATGCAACTTTATGCTTGAGTTAGCTCAATTATTACACCAATTGAGTGACAATATTGTCAAAATGAAGAGAATTCTGTTTCTTCAATCAACTTTTATGGGCTGTACTGAATCTCACATATTGGCAGTGATCTTAGTGGAGCTAACTAAGTATTAATTATCAATAATCGTCTTCCCTTTGGCTAGTTTGCTAAAACTACCTGAAGATACTACTACTACTACTACTACTACCACTACTACTACTACTACTACTACACTTCAAAACTTTCATGTGAAGTCATAAAAATCCCACAATGCTTGATACAAATACTTTCATTGTATATTTGGGTCCCTCAGGATTTTTCAAAACCACAATTTTTGTGCTACTTAATGGCCAGCCTGAAGATGATGCACAATAGGAAATCCCTGAATTAGCCTTTGTGGAATGCAATAGAATAATTCCACATGGAGTTGATAGGCATCACAATATTGAATCTCTATCACTATGAATAGCCTTGTGGCCCTAACAGACCAGAGCTTAGCTCGGAACTGGAATGAAGATGGCAAGTCATAATAACATATCAGATTTCTTTTGTTCTCCCATTATGACAGTTGTGTACTCAGCATAAAAGCACATCCCATTTGTACATGCTAGTAGTATAAGGGGAAAAATGCTTGATAATTCGTACTCCCTAGTACTTCTCATTACCAGTCACACACCTCCTCCACCCACTCAGAAGCCAACTGGCAAAATAGTAGTGAGAAACTACAGGAATAAACCTTAAGTGTATCCTTCAGCTCTTTTATCCCTCTAATTTTTTGCGCTATAATTTCAGTTTATCTTAACTATGGTGTAAATGAATCTATGCACACCTTGTTTAAAACTGACAGCTATTTATCACAAGCTCTAAAATTTGAGCTGAATTTGCAGAGTTGTTGTAAAATGCTGACTTGTCCAATAAATATTGCTATGAAGGCGGGTTAACTTACGACAGAAATACACCCCCTCATTTATATTACTTGCAGTGATCCATTGAAAAAAAAGGCATGCATATCCATTTCCAATTAATAATTTACTTACATAAATCAGTCCGGAGTAGTAGCGAGATGTTAGATTGTGAAGAACGCTTGCTTCGTTCAGAAAAGACAACTCCGCCATATCTTCAACCTTCTCAAACTTAGGTGGGTTCATTTTTTGTATATCATCTTTGTGGGTGGTGAATGTTTGACCGCTATCCAGCACCACAGTAACTTCTTCTCCTTTTCCCGACTTTATTCCGCCTTGAACAAAGCCATGTTCTAGATTTGGGACCCAAACTAGCTTCTTCTGGGACCATTCAGCCTGGGCCAGCGCGTCGTGATATACCGCGCGGTCAACAACGAGAAACTTCAACTCGGGGTCGGCCATAATAGCAGCAGGTTTCGCTAACAACAGCGCCTGGAGCGAGTGTAGTAGAGGGGCGAAGGTAGGCTAATAAAAGGGGGCCAGTTATTTTAAAAGCACACTTTTTTCGTACTATACCTAGCTACGCCCCCTGCCCACCCCCACACATACAAGCGCGCCTGCTTCACACGTAAATCGCGCGCGTGAGTGGCGTAGTAGTAAGGTAAAGGGTCTTCTTAAAGCAGCTTCAAAATGTGCATCTATATAGGAATAAAGACACTGCTTTTATTTATGTAGCTGTTATGGGAAAGTAAGATTCAGCATCCACTTTCTTGAGAAATTTATAAAATAGTTGGTTTACTCATGTTCCTGGCTCATAGTTCCATGCCAGTAATAATACATAGGGGAAAATGTAGAATTGTAGGTTATATGCACCAGGGAGAAATTGAAATGAAATTCTTATAGGCTGTCATTATTGCAGGTGTCTGACATTGAGTTGGCATGTCCGTACATGTGTGGCAAATTCACTTCGTCCAAATGGAAGCAATTTTGGCCATGTGTTTTGTGGTTTTGACTATTAAGTATGAAAAGTATTGCAATACAAAGTAAACTGCACATTTGTTTAAGTATATAAATGGCACTAAACTTTAGCTACCAGCGTTTACAATAACATCAGCCTTCACTTGAGACTGCCATTCTTGGTTGATCAAGAAAAGATTTATATAAAGCATTTGGATTACAAGACTTACTTGACTGAAGGACTCACAAATAGTTTTGGTTTGAAACATGAGCTGTCCTACAAAGTGATATTGTGTCCCCTGTGGGTGTGGCTTAGTTAGTTGAACAATAAAAAATGTCAAGGTGAAAGTAGGAGACAGAGGACTTGATTAACCCTCCTGGCAGCTACAAGTGTGTGTTAGAGACTTTGAGTAAATGTGGTAAAAGATAGCACAAAGTTGAATCTGCCAAGTGGATCTCAAAGACATAAATAGCTTCTAGATGTAATTATAAATACATCATTCTATATTTATATATACTGATCTAATAGAACAGAAAATATTAGCGATCATGAGCAGGATTTCATACAGGATTTTTATAGGGTATTGGTGTTGGGTGACATTGTGCCCTAACTAGACCAAACAAAGCCTGGAAGCTTATCTTGTCATATCTCCTCTGAAAAAAGTGTAATAAGTGGTTTACTCTATGCCAGTAAAGGAGGCCTAAAGTTGGCCATAACACTCTGGGTGTTAGCCCCCCCCCCCCCCCCCCCCCTCCCCCTCCTCAGCAGATATTTTATAGGTGATAGTTGAGAAAGGTAGCTAGGTATCACTCAGGTCAGGAATTAGATTGGTGACAATGGAAGCCATTTTATAGTCATATAGCTACGATCACAAACAACAGACATGAAAGAAAACAAACTGGCACATGAGTAGTAGAATGATAATATAACAGTGATGTTACATCCAATCAAATCTGCTTGCTGACTTCTTAGTCACAATGCCTCAGCATTTGCTGTGAGTTTTAGAGACTTTCAAACATGCTGATAACTCCACATTTTGCAATTTTGTTCTTGAGAAGTCTTCTTACTACACCATTTTACACTCGGCTAATTTAGCAATGGTTTTGTTCAGGTGTAGCCATAAACTTCCTTAAAGGTAAAGTTAACTTTCTAACACAGAAAGTACAAATCTGCTTAAGGCTGTATAATTGCGGAGAGAGACAGCTAAAGTTTCCTAATAACTTCTATAGTAGTTTAATTTGGGCTAATCTTTATGTTGAAGAGTATGTCATATAGCTATCCATTATAACTGAGCAATGAATTTACATTATTTTTTATTGATTGCAAAGCAACAAGGACATAGAGCGTCACTGAATATTAGATTGCGTAATAATTCTCAATTGACTGAGAAAGCTTTAATCTGGTAAGACCAATGATTAACATAAAAAATAGTTACAACATTTTTTGATTTATGTTTATTAACTCTTTTCATTAACAGGCAGTCATGGAGTCATTTACTTTTCAAGAATCCATTCCAATAGGTATGAACATAATACAGGTTTGTCACAAAATAGAGTGGGTGAATAGAATAGCTTTGTTATAGCTAGATAGTGACCAAATAAAGATGACATGTGATATAACCATATTAGTTATAGAAATGCTATAATAGTCAAAGGGACAGAAATGCACAATCTTTTATGTAGCTGGGTGAGTTTGATGCAACTATTATAGCAGAGAATATTGTATAGTTGAAGCTTTACTCACAATATTTAGCTATCCCAATTTGCTACTTTAATGCAGTTTTAATACCAAATCAAGCTTACACTGTAGCCAAAAGAAGCAGCCCTCAGCTAGCCTGTTATAAAAATTAAAGGAATTTTAGGAGTAATGTATATAGCATGCATGTAGTGAAGGAAATATTGTACAACAAATTCACAACAGCATAGTATAGACAACTATGTATAATATACAAGTATAGCACATAGTATAGTAAACGGTGTACATACAATAAATGTTTTATTTTTCATGTTTGCTTTGCTTGCTGCCTTAAGGCTCAGTTTGTGTCCAACAATTTCTTAGCTTGCATGGGGTAGTAGCTGTTTTCATCCAGGAACATCCCTCCAAGAGTCTGCAGCATTCGTGGATACCAAGAAATGCCTTCTTTCTGCTTGCTGAGTACAGTACTGGGAAGAGCATCATAAAGATAGCGCAGTGGAGCAAAGGCTTTGTGAGCCAAGTGATGATCATTGATAACAGCATAGCAGGACACTGCAACATTGTTGATGACAATAGTCCCTTCTTTCATCAGTGGAGCGTACATCCCTCTCATTTTTTTTCATCACAGTGCCTAACACTTTCTGGAGCTGGAGCTTTCCAAATACCAGGTCACCTTTTTGAACAGTAGAAGCAAACACAAGATCTTGTGGTAGGGTGATTTTCTTTCCGACCATTGTGCGGTTATACTTGGAGGTGAAGATGCTGATGTGAGGATGAGCAGTCGTCTAATGTGTGAATGTATGTGTAATTGGCCTCTGCATCTTCGCTGGCATCCATCATGGCTATGACTGGACTGTATACAAGAGTGCCATTACCAGCAACTGCAAGTACCTCTGTCCCCAGCTCAATATCTTTCACTTGGATTTTCTTATCTCTAGTTTGAGCTAGTGCATCTGGAGGGAAGCAGCCACTTCCTCCACCTCCAAGTTAGCATTGGCAGCTAATTGTGCCAGTCTTCCATATTTTGAATAGTCTATGTCAGAAGTTGTAATGTCCAAGGCTCGACCAGAGTAATGTAGGGAATTCCGAGAATGCTCGCTGTTGCCATCCCATGCTTCAGTCACGCGTTCTAAAACTTCAAAGTAAAATATTCATCAGCATACAAGCAAGGGAATCATAAAGATAAATAAATAAAATCACACATCTTTCTACATAGTTATAACTACTAACATGCAGTGGCAATTGTTATTTTCTACATGTTTTTTTTTAATCATTTAAGTTTTTTGCTGTCAAGAGCTAGCCTAAAATTATTCATCAAAGTACCTAGCTTCTGAAGCTAAGCATTTTTTTAAATTGGGTATAATTCCCACAATGCTAACTGCCAGCTCAGCTATGAATTAATCATCGTTAAGTTTGGAATCTCCTTTTCCTGGTAGAAATTCATTTAGTACAATAATAATCACAAGTTTGTCGTCAGGTTTGAGTGTGTCTGTTGACAGCATAAGCATTTGAAAGCCTGAATCCAGTGGTACTAGGTCACATCAGGGCCACCATCAGGGCCATACAGGCCTGTAGCCAGAAATGTCAAAGGGGGAGCTCACTGAGGTTGATAGTTATGGCGCAAAATGTGCTCTTTTGATGGAAGGTTTTTCCCCCACTCTATTTTTATTTTGTTTGTTCATTTCAATGCTGCTTGGTTACTTCACTGAGAACAAATGAACTATTTGCCCTGAATGTACTTTCGCTGGAGGAAAATACAATTTTCATTATTATTGCTGCAGAGGATACATGCAAAATTGAAAATGTGGCTCTATCCCGAATCTTATTGTTGCTGGACAGGACTATAGCTATACACAAACAAAAATACAAACACTGTAACTGGTGTATATTGAATTATTAGCATAGTACATTATGTTGTATAAGAGACCATTGCAGTGCTCCAAATCATGCTTATTTACCTATAAATAATAATGGCTGGTTTCTATAACAACTGCATCCCTAAATAGCAGTCCCTGCCTGAGGTATAGAGACTGACACTTTCTTATACCTGAATTCCCCGAGATTGTCTTTACTGAGTCACCTTTTTAAAGTGTCCATTTTAATTAAAAGCAGCAGAGGAATGGATGAAACAAAACTGAGGCAATGTGATTGGAACATTCATGGACGACATACTCAAATTGGTTCAGTGTTGCCAGCAGGCCCAACAGTGGTGACACTAATGAGCTTACAGTAGAATGAGGCCTTGCAATGGAATTGGTGAATGCAGAAGAGACATAAAAATAACACTTTGATCCAAAATGAATCAACAAAATTAGTGACTATCAAGGAAAATTGTATCATTCAATTCCAAGTTGTTAATTGTGTTCGTACTCAAAGGATTGGGACAAAAAAACAAAAAAACAAAAATAGAGAATTGTGAATAAGAGATTAATCTACAATGTGTTGTGATCCTTACAATGGCTTTGCAAATATGTTTACTCGACTGGGATGCATTTCATATGTTTTTATCACATCAGTATCAAGCTAAATGTCCAAGGAAGAGGACTTATTATTGAGCATGCATTTTCAAGATGCCTTCTTCTACCAGAAGAAAAAAATGAATTGGATTCATGAAATATGACATGACCACACTAACTTTAGCTACTTCCCTAATAAATTCAGTAAACTGCTCTCTCATTGCAAGAAAATTCTCATGATAGGTTACTTCAAAAATGCTCAGAATCATACGTGTGAGTTGAGCTTACCTAATACTCGTGGATTCCAGCTTCATTGACAAACCACTGAATACTTAATTATTCATTGCAAATCAAAATTTGCCCAACACAATCCCAACAATTATATTTGCAAAAAATTAAAAAAAAGTTTTAGCTAAAACAGTAGCTACATTTTGTCACCAGTTTCCATTGGGATATAGTCCATACCAACCACAATCTGATGAAATGTCTGAATTTTTCTGAAGCAATTAAAAAAAAAACACTTGAATAGAGTGGATCCCATTTACAAAAGTTGCTGGAGGGAAACAATACATTGTTAGCTACCTACTACAAAACTTCTTGTTCCCAAACTGATTGAGCCCAGTCAATTCTAGGTCAAAAGAAATAACAGAAGTTAAAAATCAGAACACACACAAAATAAATAGTTACAGGGAACCTGCAAGTGTTACTGGAGTCAACACAGAGTACATTCATATTTCATTACCATGCCACAAGGAGAAGTATATTGAAGAAACTGAAAGATTAGAGTCAGTTACCTCAACCATCGACTCTGAGTGAGAATCAATACTCTCAAATGAAAGATAATGGAGCTTTGCGAGTCAGAATGGAGCTCATTGCGAGTCAGAATGAAGCTCATTGCGAGTCAGAATGGAGCTCATTGCGAGTCAGAATGGAGCTCATTGCGAGTCAGAATGAAGCTCATTGCGAGTCAGAATGGAGCTCATTGCGAGTCAGAATGGAGCTCATTGCGAGTCAGAATGAAGCTAATAAAGCAAATTAATGAAAACTACACATCAGGTTATAGTAATGATGGTGTATGGCACTCTCAGTTAGACAGAAGTGTCAATTACTATAATACTAGCACTGTTAATTGTGTTGTTTTATAGCTAAGCTATAAAAAAAAACACATAAAAGTAAAGCTCCCAGCCCCTTTTACCAATGATGCTAACTTGACTTAGATGCAGTTAAGACAGAAGGGTCAATTATACTATCACTAATGCTAGCACTGTTGGTTGTGGTGGTTTTTTTTTTTTAATAAGCTAGAGAATTTGAGAGCTTTTTAGTAGTGTTGTTTTAGTCAACTATTTAAAAACCCTTATTTATGAGGTATTTTACTTTTGGTAAGAAAAACAAAAATGAAGATGTAGTGGAATGAGGTATTTTACTTTTGGTAAGAAAAACAAAAATGAAGATGTAGTGGAACATGAAAGAATACTCACATTATTAGCTACAGAAGACAAGAAATTTGATTAAAACTACCAGTTAATGTTGTTTTGATCAACTAAAACTAAAACTAAAATTAATTTTAGATAGCTACACCTAAAACATTAGTAAACTAACCACAACTAAATTTCAAATAGGATGATAATAACTAAAACTAGAAGTCATAGAGCTGATTAATAAAAACTAAAACTAAAAATTATTTTAATATAGCTAGCTAACCATTTTTACTGACACCACTGTCGGTCTAGAATTGAATTTAGTACATTGCAAAAACTAAAACTGTAGTCTTTGCTAGTGAAAGACTAGCTATAACTAAAACTAAAATGTATAAATGTTCAACCAAAACAGCATTAGCTAGCTAACACCACTAGCTACTGTAGAGTGGATGACAAAAACTATCTTTTTAGCTAGCAACTAAAGTCACCTTGAATCATGCAATTGATATAAATTTGCAATTAAGCAAACATTTTCTAAACTACAAAAAAAAGAAAAAAGACTGCAGTTTATTGATATACCCAGAAATAATGCTACATATTTTTTAAAAAGTTGTTTGGGAAAAGTACATGAATAATTACTTAAAGGATTCATTACTGAAGAATTTGAAGCAACATGGGTTAACCAAACTATCAAGTCAATTGATAAATATTTTAATGATATAGAAATGCTAAAAAGCAATTCCAAAACAGCACTGCCTTTTAGTGTACATGTAAAGTTCCATAGACTTAAATTACATACCAAATCCACTGCCCTTATAAACTATGTTAATCTCTATTTTTTAATTTGCTGGGGTCAAAATTTTCATTGAGAATTATTCCACAATTGAAGCAGAAACAAAAATTCAAATATAATCTAAGAGATTGCAAAGCAAATTCTAGTCTACTAATAAAAGATAAAATAATGTACCTAAAAAGATTTCAAAACATTAATACTCATGTTTATGGAACTAAAATTTTTGATTTTTTTTCCTTTAAAGTTTCAAGAAGCATCCACTTTTTAAAGGTCATCGTCATCGTCTCCCTCGCCACTGTTAGCAGACTGGCCAGAATGTCCTCCACCACGAGGGGCCCTACGATCACGTCCAGACCTCACTCCAGTTGGCAATCCTGTGGCACGACGACCTACTGCTACTACAACACGACATACAAGGGGCAAGTAATGAATACAAAAAGACCAGAAGATCTGTTAGTTAGGAAATATTGATGTTCACTGTTGACTAAATACTAAATGCATTCATACAATGAACTTAAACTACCTGCAATGCTAATTCAATAGAATTCTTAAGCAATAAAAAGTATACACTTTGGTTGGCAAATTAGGGTTCTGCTGGGCACTGACCCATCATACCACAGTTATAATGCTTTAAGTGCTTTTGGTATGCTTTCTTGAAATCGATGCAAATCTGTAAAAACTCTGCATGGTGATTTTTAAAGGGTTACTCTATGATGACATATGGCAAACACATATGCTTTAATAAGCATTTCTGTGATCTACGTAAATTTACTATTCGGGTAACATCTTCAGGTTGGCCACACAGTCATCATCTTACTTAGCCTAAATTGTTGCAAAATGTCTGTATCCTCTTACCTCTTCTTAGCATTTGTCAAGTCACGTTGCAAGGTCTCGTTCTGTTCCGTGAGCTCATCAATTTCACGCTGCAGGCGACGTTTGGTAGTTGCAAGGCGAGAGTTTTCTTCTTCCTGCAATTGAATGATAAATATGAAAGTGAAGGATCAAATATAGAACACTGTTGGATGCAACACACCGCTTCATCCATGTTCCTCTTCATGGCTCTCGTCTTTGCTGTAGCCTTCTCAGCCTAAACACACACGAAAGAACACTGATAAATATATTGGTAATGTCTATGGGAGGGCATTCGTACATCAGACTTGTACATATCTGCCTGTTTTCGCTCATCATCAATGCCTGCCAAAAGTTCCTTGATCTTCTTTTCATTGCGACGGATAGTGCGATTGGCCGTAGAGCGCTCCCTTGTAAAAAATAAATTAATTAAAAATAAATAAAAAACAAAACAAAAACAATAATAATAATAAATAAATATAATCATTCTTACTTTGTGGCACCATCCAATTGCTCCTCCAAACTCTTCACTCTGCCATCCATGGCTGCAAGCTGAGCTTTCATCTTGCGCACACCAAGAGACTCCGCCTCTTCCACTCTTTCACGCAGTTCCTTCACCTATGAACCCCAGAAAACAAAACAAAGTGAAATATGGAATATGCGCTGCACACAGCTAGGTTATAACCATTCCACCCTTTACCTGCTTCTCCAATTGGCTCTTGGCACTCTCCAACTTGGACACAAGAGACTGCTGCTGGGAGACTTCTCCAGACATTTGATCCAGCTGCTCTTGAGCCTTGCGTGCCTTCTCTATAGCAGATTCATAATTCATCTGCTCTTCCTCCAAGTCCTCCTCCATAGTGCTCAAGCGGCCTTCTAAACGACGCTTTTCTTCAGACAAGGAGGTACTGTAAAATAAAATGTGGAGTCGTCGATGGCTAAAAACGTTCATCTTGATAAAATAAACCTACGCTTTGGAGTTGGCAGAAGACAGTTCATCTTGAAGGTCATCTCTCTCTGCCTCTGCAGACTTTCTTGCCCGTTCAGATGAAGTGACCTCTTCTTGAGCTTGGTTGACATCACCTTCCAAATTCCTGATCTTCTTCTCTAGCTCTTTCAACTTGGCAGTCAGATCATTCTGCACTTGAGCTGCATCCCTAGCATTCATCTGGGCTTCCTTCAGTTGAGTCTGAAGAATTAGTAGTTAGTATGTCATAATAATAAATACAAATCCAGACTTCATAGCATATATACCTGAGTTTTCTTGTACATACGCGCTGCATCTTCTTTACCCTTAGTCTCTGCTTCAAGCTGATTCTCAAGGTCTCCAATTTCAGACTGAATCTTCTTGGCAGCAGTTTGAGCAGCACTGCGGGCTTTCCTTTCATCTTCAAGCTGTGACTCAAGATCACGAAGCTGCTTGACGAGGTTGCGACGGGCTTCTTCCGCTGCCTCTTCCTTAGCTGCAATATCTCTTTCATAGTTGGTCTTGGCAGCTTGCAAGTTTACCTAAGTAATATATCTTGATAACTACAGCTACTATCCCTTAGTGTCACCTGCGAACCTCGAGACGCAACTTGGCATCTTCAACAACCTGCAGTTCATCCTCCGTCTCTTCCAACAACAGCTTCTGCTCTTCGAGCATTTGCTCCAGTGTTTTCTTGGCTTTGGCCAACTCATGGACATTCTTACCAGCATCATCCTTAGACTCCACCAAGGAATCACGCTCAGCCTGGACAAAAATATGGATAAAATTACATTGAATATATCAGTAATATAATATATATATATATAGAGTTGACCTTCTTACCTGCAGTTGTTTCTTCAATCTCTCCACTTCATCAAGTTTATCCTGCAGTTCCTCCAGTTGAGTCGACAATGACAGGCTCTTTGTCTCAGCTTGCCTAGCTCTAGCCTCAGCAGCATCTCTCTCAGCGGCATTCTTCTCGGACAGTGCCTGCTGCTCTGCAAGCTGGGCATCGAACTTCTTTTGCTTCTTCTCGAGATTCAGAATTTGACCTCGAGTGGAGTCAAAGTTCACCATCACGTCGTCCAACTGTGGGAACATGATAACATGTTTAGCAGCAAGCACTAAAAACACACCATCTGCTTCACAACAAGACACTCACTTCTTCTTGAATCTTCTTCTTGGACTTGGCTATCTTGTTGTTTTCTGCCATGAGCTCTTCTATGCGGTCCTGCAAGGCTTCCAGTTCCTTGTCAACCTTGCGCTTGGCATTTTGGAGCTCTTCGTTCTCCATTTGACTATCTTCTACTTTCTTCTTGGCTTCTGCAAGCTATTTAATAAAGCACACATACACATGAAAAGAATAATAACAACAACAAAAACAAATTAATCACACTCATAAACTACTGGACTTTACTGTATACAATCACACCTGTGAGTTGGTGGAAACTAGTTTGGTCTGAACAGCATCCTTGGCTTCTTCCTCGTCCTCCAACTGGCCCTGCAGACGCTCCAGCTCATCTTGCAAGTGCTTCACCTTGTTGTTGGCAGCCAACTTAGCTTTGGTCTCCTCAGAAACCTGATCTGTCAGCTCTTCTACCTGGTCCTTCAAGTTCTTCACCGTCTTATCCATGGATGACTTCTTGGAGTCAAGGTCCTCCACTTGATTTGTCACATTGGCTAAATCAGCCTAAATACACAACCAGCAACTCATTAGACATCACTTTTAACTGTATTCCCACCCAATGCTTGATCTCCATAATAAAAATCACAGCTGCAGGGACCGAATTATTGTATATGTTCTAACCAGCGTGTTACCAGTTACCTTCATCTTGTCACTGTGTGAGGAGAGTTCCTGGATACGAGATGTGTCTTCACTGATGCGAGATTGAGCCTCACTGAGTGCTGACTCGGCATTCTTCCTCCTCTTTTCGCTCTCCTGATAGGCATGAGTCACATCTTTGAGTTCAGCTGTCAAGTCACTCTTCTCATCGGCCAGCTGGTTCTTGTTCTTATCAACAGCTTGTTTGGACTAATAAAACCAATATTGATGAACCAATCATCATCATCATCATCAACAACAATAACCACTCACCTTTCTCAATGACTCCAGTTGCTCATTGAGATCCTCCATTGTCTTGGAGTGTTTGCTCTTCATGCTCGCCAAAGCTGTCTCATGGGAGGACGTTTCTTCCTCAAGAGTCCTCTTGAGCTGAGCCAGCTCATTCTCCCTCTTGGCCCTGATCTCCTGCTGTGCTGCAGTGGAGCTTTCAGACTCTTCCAGTGTGTCCCTGAGATTCTCCAGATCATCTTGGAGCAGTCTGCGCTGCTTCTCTACCTTGTTACGAGCTTCCTTCTCAGAGTCATAGTCGTCCTGGAGCTCCTGGAGGTGAGAGTGCAACTCACGGTTCTCTTTCTCCAGCTTGGCTCTAGCAGTTGCTTCATCCTCTGCCCTATTAAAAAAAAAAGAAAAAAAAAAAAAAGAAGAAGATACAATAGCAGTTTGAAGTACCGAATTTATTTCTTATTTTCATTAGTGTACTAAACCCTCACTTCTGAGTCATGGCAGCCAGCTCCTTCTCCAGTCGACTCTTGATGACCTCTAAGTCTTGTATCTTCTGCAGGGCAGCATTGAGCTGGTCTTGGAGATCTGACATTTCTGCCTGAGTCTTACGCTTCTCTTTCTCCAAGTCAGTTCTCCTCTAAAAATACGAACACATAAATCACAAGTATCTTTCACTAAGGAATTTCTGCAATAACTGAAATTTATTCTTCATTGCCATCATATTGTTTTCAGTACTAAGCCCTTTTCTATCACTTGATTTCTAATCCTGGCCCCAGCCCTACCTCTAATCCTGGTCCCAGCCCTACTTTTAATTCAGGCCTCAGTCCTATCTTTAGTCCTGGCCCCTGCCCATCTCCAGTCAGGGCCCAAACTGTTTTGGAACATTCCTGTACCACTCTCCCAGCTCTATTTGGCTGATGGGACCTTAGCATCAACCACACATGCATGTGCCCCAGATTTATCTCTTACAGCAACTTCTCTGTCCATTTTCTCCTCCAGTTCCTGCAAGTTTGATTCCAACTTCAGTCTGGCTCTATGCTCACTCTTGGACTTGCCCTCCTCAGACTCAAGAGCTGTCTGAGTCTCCTGGAGCTTCTCGTCCAATGTCTTCTTGTCTCTAGATAGCTGAAAGTCAAACATATTTTATTTTATTAACTAGTGCAAAATAAAAAGAGACCCTGACTAGATTAAGAATTGAACAAACTAGTTGCCACACCCACCTTAGAGATGTGGTCTTCACTGAGAGTCATCTGCTCCTCCAATGATTTTATTTTATTCTCAGCTGCTGACTTATCAGTAGCCAACTTGTGATTAGCTTCTCCCTCCTCCTCGAGCTGCTCTTCAAGTATCTGCAGGTTCTTCACAACCTTGTCTTTCTCTCCTTGAAGTGACTGATACTGCTCTTCCTGTTCCTCCATCTTGCTTTCTGATTCTTGCAAAAGGGACTCAAGTTCTATCTTCTTCTGAGTGAGAATGTTCCTCATCTCCTCAGCCTCCTGTGTGAGGAATTTTTCCTCCCTGAGCTGATCTTCTAAGCGTTGGTTTTCGCCCAAAACTTGTTCATTCTTTTTCGAGATATCTGTAAACTCAAATTTGAGTTTATTGAAGCGGTCGTTGAGTCTCTTAGCTTCCTCCTCCATCTCTCTCTTCTGCTCCTCTGCGTTGGTGACTTGGAGGAGTGGCTTGACCTTGGTGAATAGCCTCCACCATTGCCAGTTGCGCAGCTTCAAGTAGCTCTGGATGTTTCGCTGGATGATACGGATGGCTCTGGTCTGCTCCATGCGTCGCTGGTAGGCCCTGAAAAAATACCACAATTTAATAATAATTTCAAATGTTGTGTTCATCTATATTTTCACAAAAAGTCTAAAAAGGGCTTATCATTCCTTTCTTCTGCTGAAATTGTTTCTTTCCATTTATACAATGTTACTGCCAGTTTCACAACAATCTATCTCTCAGAGAACACTAAGTAACCATGAAAATAAAACACCCACAGTGGAAATTTAATAGTCATTCCATACATGACACCTTATGAGGACACAAGATATAACTCCTTCAAGTGTTTTTGCCAGTTGTAGTCATGCCAACAATGCAGAAGCTTGCACATACATACACTGCACACAAAATTCTAGCACACACAAACTTCGTATACAGACTGGTTAATTACAACAGCATTTACAAACTGTGCATGAACACCTGGCGATAAAAGCATAGCATAAGTATGAGTTTGCAAAAACAACTTTAGGTAGAATGCGTACTCACTTTCTTCCCAGGTAGCCACGGCACACTGACTGGAAGTTGATGATGACCTCTGTCAGTTTGATGTCTCTCTCTTCCTCAAGTTGAGCCAACACACCAGCACGGAAAAACACTTTGGAGTGACCAATGCGATAAGAGGCGGGGTCCAAATCCAGGGCCTTCATCTATATTTGAGAAAATTATACGCAATCTCAGTCACACTTAGTTCCGTGAACTTGATAATGAAAAAAAAAAAAAAATAAATAAAAAAAAAAAAAAAAAAAAAAAAAAATGTACCATCACTAGCACAAGAGCAAGCTGGGTGTGTTCCAGCAAGCTTTGAAAGTGCTACAGATGGAAGTATATTAGCCTTATAGAGGAAGAGAGCCTGAGAGATAGCACTTGGCAAAGCTCCCTTGTGACAAAAGGCTACAATCAGAAGTCTCACACTCACTAATCAACACCATTCGCTGGTTGATACTGTATATATTTCTTGCTTACCATTTTCTCAGCTGCTTTCTTGCCATCCATGAATCCCTTGGGAATGACCCCAGGGGTCAGAATCTCGTACCTCTGGCGGAACTCCTGGAAGAGGATACGGTTGGGGAAACCGAGACGACAGATCCTGATGCCTTCCAGAACACCATTGCATCGTAGTTGGTCCAGCACCAAGGGAGCAGCTATCTTACCAGCCTGAATAAGGGCAGATTCAATAGGAATACAAAGAGAATCGGTAAGGTTAGTAAAATTAGATATATAAGTAAAACACGCACCTTTTTCTCGTGGTTGGGAATGATACAACGAACAAAGTGAGGATGAGTTTGATGAAGTGTGTTCATCAGTTTACTCAGTTGCTCCTACAAACAAGAACATAACGTGGTAAAAAACCAATAAATAAATAAAATAAAAAATTTAAAAAAACAAAACAAACAAACAAAGGCATACAAGGATATCTTTAACAACAATCAAACCTTGTAGAGCTGTCCAACAGTGCGGAACATTCCCTTGCGAGTCCTCTGAGCTCCGAACTTGGAGGAGGCATTGCTAGAATCGTTGGCGTGGAGGCTGACAATGTTGGCCGTGTCCCTCCAGAGAGCAGCAACAAACCAGTCACTGGAAGAGCCCATCAGGGATACAACGTTGTCATTGAGAGGGTCCATGTTCTTCATCAGCCATGCCTCACAGTTGTACTCCACCTAGAAGTAGAAGGAAGACACAAGGGGAACATAAATCGAGGGAAAAAAAAAATCACTTGAAATACAAGCACTCGCTCCCTCATCCTATCCTCCATTCTGAAACTACAGCAACACTCTAAACATTAGCAGCGTACCACTCCAGCGTAATGCTGAAGACAGAAGTCTGCCTTGGAGCGGAAGTCAGGCTTGGTGTACTTGGAATTCTTGCCATGTTCTCTGTTCATCTTCTCTACGAATGACTTGTCTGTGGCCTTGGGGAACCAGCACTCCTCATCCAGTAGAGAAAGAATACCCATTGGCTACATACACATAGTGTACAAACAATAGAGTATTCAGCTTAATAGATTGCTTGATCCCTTTCCCTAACATAAAATATCTCAAAATGCAGGCTTTTATGTCTTTTCTTTTAACCTTCTCGATGAGGTCAATGCAAGGCTGCAAGTCCAGGCCAAAGTCAATGAAAGTCCAGTCAATGCCTTCAGCTTTGTACTCCTCTTGCTCCAGGACGAACATGGTGTGGTTGAACAACTGCTGCAGCTTCTCATTAGTGTAGTTGATGCACATTTGCTCAAACGAGTTCAACTGTCAAATATAAAACATGCTAAAATAAAACACTGCTAAGAACAGATATAAAATACATAAATAATAATTTATTTTTTTTAATCACCAACAGACTAAAAATGACTGCAGCATACCTTGAAAATCTCAAAACCAGCAATGTCGAGGATGCCAATGAAAGAAGCTCTGTTGTGGACGCTGCGGTCGAGGGACTTGTTGATGCGAGCTACAATCCACTTGAACATTCTCTCGTAGATGGCCTTGGATAGAGCCATGCAAGAGAACTCCACTTGAACCTTGGTTTGTGAGCGCACGGTGAACTCTCGTCCTGTCTTGATCTTGGGCTTGAGCAGAGCCTTGGTGAAGTCTGTCACTGATATGCCCATCAGCTTACAGATCTTCTGGGCCACAGTGTTATCAGGCAGGATAGCTTGGTCAGAGCTTCGCTCTTGCTTGAACTCCAAGTTGCCAAAATGAAGGACAGTTGATACAACCCTCAAAACAGCTGCAACAGAGGAGGAATAAATAAAGTGTAAATAGAAAAAACCTCAAAGAATTGAGATAGTAAAAAGAATACTACTTACCGCTCTGCTCATCTTCGGACATGCCCATGATGTTCATGGCTTCCCGCGTGTCCTGAAACTCCTGGGCATCATTGACTCCAGGGACTGGCAGATTTCCGTTGGACAGGAACTTGTAGGTCTTGGCATCCTGGACCAGAAACTCCTTCTTGGTGTTGGCATCCATGCCATTCAGCACCTGGTAGAAGATGTGGAAGGTGCGCTCATCAGGAGCTTGACGGACAGAACGAGACTTCTCAAGAAGATCTGGTGGAAAACTCAGTCAAGGAAAGAAGAAACAAGATCACTATAATTTCATTTTGTCTAAATAATATCTTCAACAACATAGAAAATTGGTAAGTGGATACAAGTATCGATGTTGGCTCCAGCAATAAATCCACTTTGGTCAAAGTTGATCCTGATGAATTTTCCCTGTTGAGATAGAGTAAGAGGAAAATAAACCAATCACAAACTAAAACACTCTCAACCTTTTAGCTAACAGGAAGACACAGGCTCTATCAAGTACAAGACTTACAAAACGTGACGAGTTGTCATTCTTGACTGTCTTGGCATTTCCGAAGGCCTCCAGGATGGGGTTGGCTTGCAACAACTGAGCCTCCAACTCCCCTTGTCCTGTGGCCAGTCCAGCTTTGGAAGAGAGAGAGACGCTGGCCCTCCGGACGAGCTTCTTGCCAGCAATGTGGGAGGAGCCAGCAACATGGGCCAGGTACTGGATCACTTTCTTGGTGTTCTCTGTCTTTCCTGCTCCAGACTCCCCACTAAGAGAGGAAGAAAAAAAAAAATTTTTTTAAAGCAACAGCAAATTTCTGAAATCAACAAGAATAAATTAGAAGTCCAATTTCTTGGGGACCAGATATACTATGATCAAAGAAAAAAAATCTATTAGTTTGACATAGTTTATTAAAAGGCACAAAGTCCCCAATTTGTCCCAGCAGACTAAAGAGCTGGAATTGCTCTCAAAGGCAGCAGGATACCAGACCAAATGCTTCACATATCACGGGCACAAGGACAAGAGAAGGAAACTATAATTTCTTAGCATGTGGCATTTAGAATGTAGTCCCGAGAGACAAGAAAAGCTGCCAGAATTGCATGTGAGAAAAGTGAATCTTTCAAACGGCTTCTAAAAACAACTACAACAAAAACAACAACCCCCAACTTATTAGTCATTGTATTTCTTACTTGGACGGAATATAATGTATGGAGTAATTTTTGCGATGATTAATAAGACGATATGAAAATGAAATAAAAAACAAAAACCAACAACAACTTTTGAGTACTCATCACAAAGCAATTGATGATGGCTGCAAGAAGACACATTGCAGAATTGAAAGAAAAATAAAAGGGGGAGAAAAAATAACCTCCTTTAGGAATGTTATTCCAGTCAAGGGTGAGTAAGTCAACCTGGAGCACCCCAATGGGTAGCCAGGAAGAACTAAGCTCTGAAAGGGAGCCTGATTGAATTATTGGCACCACTTCACCTCAGCCAGGCTGCCTGCCCTGCTTGTCACTTGACCTAATAAGGCAAAAAATGCAGGCACGCACACCAACCAATCAGATCCTCAGGAATCACGTAATGTCCTCCCACTCCTAATTACGCCAACTCCATGGCATTATCCTCCAACCAGATTCCCTGAGCTGACAAGAAAAACCAGATACACTTGTTCTAGAAAACTGTGAGGGCAAACTTATCAGACAATTGAGCACCAATTAGACTCACAAGTGTCATCTAATTAAAATAGTGTGCTAAATTAATTTTTACTACCAGCAAATATCCTCTGAAGCCAAGTCAAGAGACACATCACTTACGTGCAAAGAATAGATTGATCCTCATGATCTAAACACACACAAAAACAGAATGACATTTATTATTTTTTTTTTCATGTTTAAAATTAACGACCCTTACCAATCAGCATGTTCCTGTAGGCTTGATCTGTGACAGCATAGACGTGAGGAGGCACTTCATGGCGTTTCTTGCCTCGGTACAGCTCAATCACCTTCTCCGTGTAGATGGGATACAGTCGGTAAGGGTTGACTACCACGCAAAACAACCCTGAATAGGTCTGATGAAAAAACAACAACACACAAACAAGTAAACTAACTAGACTGAAATAAGTGGCACCACTAATAGAATTCACAACATGGTAAATTCCATGAGGAATTGTGGGACAGCAAAACTAGATTATGGCCTCATCCAACCAACTTTAGTCTGGAATTTTGTTATTTTCACCACTAATGTACCCACACACAGGTCATTACAACACACCACCACAACACATGAACATACACATGCCTGTGGGTAAAACACATTAGGTCCCCACTTCCTTTCAAAGTTGCTACTCTAGCATCATCACTCAATGGCCCTAAGAGGAAAATAAGCTCAAGGAAAAACAAACAAACAAACAAATTTTAGTTGATGGGGGGATCTACTAACACCAGCAAATTGCACAATACATCCAGTAGAGTCAGTAATAACCATCTACCAGTGTGATTGACACGATCCTGGAGCAAGGATGCTCAACTACAACAGCAAAACAGACAGAGAGACAAGGTCAGCGGACCGCTAGCCTGTCAGAAAATCACCAGGTGCAGATTTTCTCACAGAGCACAACCCTCCACAGAACAGGAGTGGCTAGATACGAGATAAAGACAGGTGAGGCCTCAATGGATGGATCATGTATGATACGGAATGGAACTCATACCACACTTCTAATGAATCGTTACCATGACATGAAAAATGCTATCCTATAATGCAACTCGTAAGAACAAGGCTAATTTCAATTTCTTAAAAATAATTAGTCCTAAGAACAATGGTAGAAATTCAAGCTTATTTAAATAGGCGTTATAAAAGCTAAAAATTTACATAACCTGAATTGTCAACTGCAAAACCAAACAAACTATACTCTAGATCTGTGCCATACTAAAAGTGGTGTGCTTTTAAAGGGATTTCTTTATAAAATAGTAATCGATGATTCATGGAAAGGAGAAAGACCAGAATTGGAATGACATGCTAGCCCTTGGAGAGACAAATTGCCTTCTAAGGATACCTATAGTGGCTTTAACAACTACTGGTGTCAAGCCAGTAGGGCTTCTGGAATTCCAAACCCTAACCAGTACAACTATAAATTGAGTAATAATACATGGAAGTGTTACAGTGCAAACAAGCTATAAAAAAATTTCAATGGTCTTGCATAACTTTCTCATACATTTTTGGATGTGTTGACAATATCTTACACCTTGCCCCTTGTTCAGTCTCGAAATACGCAAGTTGCTAACATAGTCTTGTATCAGGAACACTTCCACACACTGACTTCACCATCCTGCTTACATCACCACTTTCTTTCAGAAGAAAAATGAAACCGAGTCAGTTTAAAAATAGACTATTTTGATAGTGTGATACATCTTATTACAGTGCACTGCTAGAAAATTCTTTACAACATACCAATAGCTGGAATAAAACAACATTACTGCCTGGAGGCCTAGAGGTCACCTGCAAAACATCTACACAACTCACTCACATAGATTAATCCAGAGTAGTAGCGGGACGTCAAGTTGTAGAGTACACTTGCTTCATTTAGGAAGGACAGCTCCGCCATATCCTCTACTTTTTCAAACTTGGGAGGATTCATTTTTTGTATCTCATCTTTGTTGACCTTGTGCTTCTGTCCATTGTCCAATTCCACTGTAACTTCCTCACCTTTCTCTGACTTGATGCTGCCCTGCAAGAATCCTTGCTCTGTGTGGGGGATCCACACCAGCTTCTTCTTTGACCACTCGGCCTGTGCGACCACGTCATGCATCATGGCGCGATCTACCTGGAGGTACTTCAACTCAGGGTCCGCCATGACGCTCTCTCTTTCGCTGATCCACGCTCCTCAAACTTTCCCACGACCTTTTTCGTTCCGCGTTTTCTAAATATTCCAAGCTATGAATACATAAGACAATTCCTAAAAATACACTATACCTTCCTAGCGGCCCAAACAGTCTTTCGACACTCACAAACTTCGCCTAATAGCCCGAACAGACCAAAACGCGAAAGTGGAAGAAAAGTCGGATGTCAGAGCAAGGTAAACGATGTCAGCCGCCGCCACACGCGAATAATATACGGATGTGACCGGAGTCCAGAATCCGGCTTGACATAACTGTTTCATGTTACATACTCTTTTATTCTTATAGCAACAGCAACAATCATATCAACATTTTAGGTGTTCTTTAGTGATTTCATAAAGCCTGATAAGTCATATTCGTCAGAGTACTGCTTGTCATCCCAGAGCTCAGGTAGGTTCTCCAGCACCTTCTTCATACCTCCTCCAGCACTTGTACTCAACCTTCCACTTCCAGTTTTGCCCTGAAATTGAGCAATAAAACTCATGTTTAAAGCATGAATACAGTTACATGATGAGTGAGGTTAGATAAATGATATAAGGAAAAATTAAACATGAAGAACACGCCACACCTTGATGTCTGCTTTGGTAAGGTGATCATTACTACTCACCATTGCCTCCCCAAATTTATGATGAAGGTAGCACACGAGTGATCACAGTAAACTTAAGAATTTCATTGAAATGTTTCAAAGCATCTTCCCCATACTCACTGGATTTAAATATCATTGTATAGGAATCGTAGAGGCATGCATCTGCTTCCTTCATAGGAAACTATCATCCTAAGCCCCACTCCTTTCATTGATTGCCAGAAAAAATATTAAATTCTTTAAATTTTTAACTAAAAATTCGTCACAATTAGTTGTATAAACTATTGATCACGCCAAACCTTTTACCAATGCCGAGAATCTGTCCTGGCTAATTTCTACTGGAATGCTTTTAATGCACCTACAGATGCGTACCTTCTTGTTACCATGGTGTGAGGTGCCGCTGACTTGGAATAGGTCGAGGAGGTCAGATGTGTTCATAGATTTGCAAACTAGAGTTGTCTTGACCTATTACAGTATTGGCGATTGTCAACTTGAATTTCTGCAAACTGAACAGAACACAGGCACAAAGTGAATGTATACAAGATTATTAGTTTTGAATTTCATGATAATAGACCACGTATATACATAATAAGGGCAGCAAGACAAGGCAAAATAATTGTGATTTACTGGCATATTCAAAAGTTTATATAATTGTTTTAGATTGCCCAACCACTAAGTTATTAACGTGACAGCTTTATTATACTTTGCCTTGGGCAACTCAGGTAGGAATTTCATGATGTTTTGAACCTATCTCTTCATTCAAATCCCTGAGGCTTATTGAATGGGAACCATTCCAAACTTATCAAATCTCAATCTGCCTTAGTTTGAATTCTTAGTCATTCTTTCTCAGTGATCATCAATGGGTCAATGATGACCAATTATGTTGTAACAAGAGCCGCCATCAACTGCATCCATATAAGGCAATGAAAATCCTCAAACCACAGGCCATTCTGAAATTCTGTGGGACAAATTATGTTTGGCATTGGAGTGGAAAAAAACATTATCTGGACACTAGTACAGGTTCAATGGTCATCAAATGGGACAAGAGAAAAGGGGAAATGCCACAAACTATGGGTGAGAGGTGCAGCAAAAACCAGTTACAGCCCATCAAACGACTCATGATTCACAGACACCAATAATGGAAAAGAATTAAAGGGAGAGTGTCAAGTTGTTTGGTGGAACTGTGGGGGGCTATGACTGATCATATTATGAGTGATCTAGAGAGAAAGACCAGCCCCCATCACTGCTGATAGTAGACAAGCAATTGTAATGTTTGTGCTTTACTACAACTGAGGCATATGTTAGGACACTTGCAGTAGTATCCTGGGAGTTAAACAAAAACAGCTGAGCATAACATAGAGGCTGTTTATGGAAGCTGGTGAGTATGTGTTTGACAAATGAACTTTAGAATGACTATATATATATATATATATATATATATATATATGGGATCCACTAACACCATTAATGCAATGGACTTTGTTTAATTTGTTTGTGCATGTATATTTGTGTGTGTTAGCGTGCATGCATAAATAAGAATGAGAGGACATTAGAAGATGGGTACGGGTATGAGAGAGTGCATGCTCTTATGTTGTCAGTGGAAGACTGCTAGATGGGCTTCTGCAGTGATTGTGATGACAGTTGTTCATGTATCTCACTTCACAAGACTGGAATGCCTACTCCGCCATTAGCTCAACATTCTGCTGATGGATGGCTCAATTCAGTACATCACAAACTATGCGTTGCTATGTTTATGTACTGGATGGAGTAGAGTAAGAGGAGGAGGATGAATGTCACATTGTACTCAGTGCTGGTAGATGTACAGGAAATTTTGTTAATGAAAGTGTTAAGTTCTTCGTGCCATATGTTAACACACTGTTTAGTATGCAACTCGCATTAACTCAATAAACACATCACGAGGGACGACTAGGTAATAATAAACACACACGCACATGGTGCACGACAAATGTGACATGGACAAGGTTCATCTCAATACAACATATGTTATAACTGCTAGAGTATGGAGAATTATTAATTTAATTAAACAACTGTAAATAAGTAGAATGATATGACTAGGTAATAATCACGACAAATGTGACATGGACAAGGTTCATCTCAATACAACATGTTATAACTGCTAGAGTATGGAGAATTATTAATTTAATTAAACAACTGTAATAAGTAGAATGATATGACAAAAAAAAAATCGACCGGTGCTATCAGTCTCATTGAAGAAAACTCAGCAGTGGTGAACAGTCAGAGATTAATATTATTATTATTATTATTATTATGATGATGGTCAAACAGGTACCACACCCCCAGATTAGAATATCAGCGAATGAGTTGGTTATAATCTTACAGCTTTTGCTTTACTGGACAATAGCAAGTTGAGCATTTCACACTCAGCACACATGTACGAGGTTTATAGCTGCTCACTAGTTAGCAATCACATGTGTAGTCAAAGTGTGCCTCATACTCAAACCATTGGGTGGGTGGGGTGAAAAAAAAAAGAAGACAGCCTGGTACACACTACGCGTAAGTAATTATGAAAATCTTGAAATGGTGTAAAAGTACCACCACTTCTCTATTGGGCTCTGTCTCCTTTAATTACAAAGCTTGTAAAAAGAATAGAATTTTTTTTTGTCTGAGAAATGAATTTGTTGTAGATGTTGTAGGCAGCTAGTTTATAGTAGAGCACCTGAGGTGCTCTAAATTAAAAAGAAAAAGTGCTAAAATTATTTCTTTTCATGCCTACAGAAATACTTGTGCAAGAACTTTCATTCTTTGTCAGCTGTAGAGTATAACAGCATCATTAGCCAGTCCTATATTCGTGGTTGTTCTTTCAACTAGTTGCTTACTCCGTCCCACACACATACAGTGCAAATTCACACAATGCCAGATTGCAACCCAAGCCAGTCTGAAACAACAACAAACAGACATTGAACACGAGTTTCTATGGAAGATATCCTCTCTGAGTGTGATAGTAGCATCGGTGTGCATGGCTACCCAGTACCATGCCATCAAATATTAGAATTTCAACAACCCATTTAAGACCACAATTACCTCCAAGGCAACATGTACAAATTTCATACCAATACATCTATTAAACAATCTAGTCTTCCCTGGAAGTTCTTACAAGAGTACAAGCTGATGGACACCCCCCTTTAAAGCTGTTTTTGAAGGATGCAGCCAGGAAGAGACATTTCACTGGTCAGCAAAATAATATGAAGACAGTTTTATTTTAAAGCTAGAAATTGATGTAGCAAATGTATTCATCACAACTAACACATGCCACACACACATACACACACACACATACCATACTACATGCAGACCTCCCAAATGCAGGTGTATGTGTATGTGTGTGTGCGTGTGAAAGACATCAAGATACCATTAAGATTTGTCTGACAGGAACATTCCAGCAAACCATTCCAGTGAAAGAAAATACTAACCTCTAGGCTATCAAATATGCCTTAGCATGAGGATCTACCTGATCCATGAAACCTCATCCAATCCACTGCTTGCTGCACACCCTCATCATTTAAGGGCTTAATCTGGTCTCAAGTTTAATTGATTAAACTACAACTAACGATGCATGACTAGAGAATGCCTCCTAAGGTCTAAAACCTGCAAACTATGGGTGTTAAACAAAGCTGAGACACTGACTTGCTCACTTAACCAAGCAAACCTAGCAAACTATAAATGTATACTAAAATTATACCTAGAAAAACAGCAACAAGAACAAAAAAACAACAAGTGAATCATATCTTAAGCAGCTCAAGTAAAACGAAATATGATCAAACTCCCAGCCATCCCACTTTTCATGACAACACGAACAACAAAGGAATGCTATCTCTGGGAAATATGTAGCCATACAAAATTCATTGGTTAATGAAGGGAGATTGCATTAATTGGGTTTCCTTGTACATATAAGTGAAACTTTCAAATCCTTGATTATTTTACCCCCAGAAATTCACTGGGATGTGCAGGTCAAATTTATATTCTAGCCTTCCTCAAGAAATTCGGTTTTCCGATCCTGTTCTATAAAACTGTGATTACTAATAATAGCAGCATGCAGGAAGATAAGAAGGCACTTCAACCAAATGTGCAGTGCAAATTCTAGATATTCATTCATGTGTGATGCTTACATGCAACTTACTTGTAGGGGAAAATTCCTGTGGTTCAACAACCTGTAGGTAAACCAACGTATATGGAATGTGTAGCACTCTACACGCACCAATAACTGTGTAAGCCCAATCCTTACTTGGGTTGCAAATATGGCAGCGATAACTTGTACTGTTACAGATCTCATTTGTATGGATAGGAGCTGAAGCCTTCAAATCGGCTGGCAGCACCAATTATAGCCTCAGCTGGGAAAAGCCATTGAGATGAGATTAGGTTAAAAAATTATTGCCAAGGTTTTCAGAAATGAAGACCAAATATTTCCAAGAAATACAACACATTTTCCCTGCACACGAGTAGAGTTTGAATGAGAGAGGTTTTTGGCAAAGACATAAGTATCATGAATAATTCATGAGCTTTCAGGCGTGGGCACAGAACTTAGCAAACTTGAGATTACATCAGAAACTAAGACAGGAAAGGAGAGAAAAAAAATTGGTGAAGAGCGTTATAACGCTAATACTGTGGTGGTTCATCCATGAATGTTATTCATATTGGTACCAAAGAAAGATTATCAAGAATTAAAAGCCAATTTTCAGGTCTGTAACAGGGTCAGAGATAAGGAAACAGGAAGGCTGAGAGAGCAAAAAAAGTGATGACAGAGTAAGCTTAATCACTAATGTACTTATCAATTACAAACACTTCTATATATATACACACACACACACACACACATTCTCATGCATATATAACACAACTAATGTTCATGTGAAATCAGAAATAGAACAGAAAACAATTCCAATGTAAGCAGAAGCAAATCCATGCTTGTGGCTAGCTCAGGTTTGTTGTGGTTGGTAAACATTGCCGCCTGCCTCATGTATAACCTTATTAGCAGGAGGTTTAGGTTATGGTCATAACAAAAAATGCATCATTGATTCTAAGTGATGGCTAACAATGGATTTAAGGACTTGGAAGGAGCTGATCAAAGTGAAGCCCACCTCTTTCTCCCTTTTTAATAGACAATACAAGAACCAGGACCAGCTGAAGAGCTACATAATACATTTCCAATTGAAAAATACCTCCCACCTCTCGTCTCCCCCTCTCCCTCCATCCTAAAGACAATATATGTGTGCATGTTTGTGTGTGAAAATTCCAATACTACCCCACCTATTCATAAAACTCTATTTACTTCTTTGCCATTCTCTCTACTGTTACATGTATCACATGTGCACACATACATACACAATTTAAAATCGAGTCTAAACTCCACAATTCTCTATTTAAAAAAATATATAATGCTTACCTACCGGCCACACTTGCCCCCTAAAACATGATTCTCTCACCTCATGATCTTCTCTTCCAGCGTTCCCTTGGTGATGAGCCTGTAAACGTTCACCACCTTCTTCTGGCCAATGCGATGAGCTCTATCCATTGCCTATAAACAATAGCAATACACACACGTACACAGACACAGTAATGCACGATTAATCTAATTAGTCAATCAGGAGACTGGATCCAGAGTCGCTTACTGTACATAAATCAATCCCACTTAGCAACCAGTCATAACCTTATCCAATGTCATTATCTCAATATTCCAAAAGGTTAGCCAAGCCAATCAACCTAGCCAATACTCAGATTATACAGTATTGGTACATGTGAAGGATTCAGCCAAATCGGGCCATCCTTGCTCATCTATTTACTAGTCCAGGAGCCAAGTCTGTAATGGTATAGAAGTCATTGCATGTCAATATTGAAGCTCTCAGTGAGATGCAGTGTATATACAAAGATTTAGTCTCATAAACAAAAGCATTAAGCTCATCACCTCATCTGCAAATCAAACTAAGGAACAGCCAAAAGGAGATATGTTTGTTGCTATCATAGACTCATCACCACCATGATGTGGATGCCATTTACAGTATCAAGCAGTGACACATTTCTAGATGAGTATGATAATGATAAGAAAGCTCAATTGGCCTAGTCTGGACATACTATAAATGGTGCCAAATAACATAAAGTGTCGAAGACAAAGTGAACCGGCTGTGTAGGTGTGATAGCAAGTTCTTGTCAGTACACACTGGCATATTAGTGGTACGGATTCCCTTTCAAATACGTGTACTATAGGAATACCTTTTGTTCACATGCTTCCCCACTTTACGTTGAGTGGTATGTAAACTATTGGCACATAAGGCCTGTCTCTGTCTTAACACAGCCTATGTTTGGGTAAATTGGTCCTCAGGGCAAAGAGCTGTAGGCAACCAGACGTGAACTAATTTGTAGTACTTGGCCCACCAAAAAATTCACCAGTCCAAGGTCATGAGAAAATGTGACTCAGGTTTTCAGGACTTGAATGAATTAGTTTGGTGAAGTGCCAAAGCTGGGAAGATGACAATAACGGAGTATGGAGGGACAGACCATATCCACCTGGAAATCAAGCTTGCCACTCACTCACCCACGCACTCCATACAGATGACCAAAATAAGTAATCGGAAAAGGAATAGTAAATGGAGACGTAACAAACAATTCTGAGCAAGAGTGAGCCTTGACTATAATAGTACATCTTCTGGCCAGCTACTTATACGATTGGTTATTGCCATGTATGCTAGGATGTACCAATAGTTCCAACACAATGGTTCTATAACTTGAAGTATTCATTATTAAACCATTTCTTCTTCTCATTCTTTATAACTACTTGATGAACTGTTAAATTATCCCACAAAGTTTAAAATAGCACTGACTGAAATTCACTCTCTAAACGATAATGAGGGAATGCAAGATATTCAGATGTATACACTATACATCAGTAAGCTAAAAATGTTCATCTCCATTCTTTGTGTTTTTGTGTGCATAAGAATGGAGGAAAGGGAAGAGGAGGGGAAATAGAAGAAGAGGGGAAAGGGTGGACAAAATATAGAGGGATACTTAGCAGGGAGGAAAAACAAAACAAAACAAAACAACAAAGCAACCCATCATAAACAATCTATCAATTAGACTGTAACCATCATCACTTCAGCAATCATCACTATAGTGACTTACCACAACTAGTCTATTTACCTGCAGGTCTTTCATAGGGTTCCAGTCGTGCTCAAAGAAGATGACCGTGTCGGCTCCAGTCAGATTGAGGCCCAGCCCTCCTACGTGTGTAGTCAACAGTAGCACATCTATAGATGGGTCAGAGTTGAACCTAAACAGTTAACAGACACAACTTATAACACGATCTGAGCAATTTTCTGTCTTTGAGGCTATAGAGCAAATATGGAACCCGATTATTACATGGACTTTAAAAAATGTATAATTAGTGCACACCATGTTAGAGTAGCAGCAAGTGTTCATAATTTTAAATGTTGTGATAATTGACCATTATATAGTTAAATACCACCAATTTCCTGTTGCTAATACATGTACATCCACAGTGCTTTGAGGATGATCTTGGCATGAAGCCAAAACATCTGGTTGTTATGCTAAACATCTGGTAATTATTATATAATTCTATTAATATATAATTAAGCTATAAAACACAGAATTACTGTGGTATGTTTTATATCACTATAATATTGCCTATTGATATGGCACACACACATCCATAGGCAAAAAGTGCACAGTAGTATAAGTTCCAGTTTGCATTTAATGGCACAAAAAAAGCAAACAGCAGCAACAACAACAAAACTAAATCCCTGTCTAATGTTGCTAGCATACAAGAAAAAATAATCCAATTACTTGCATGCAGGCTTTGCTCAGTAGGTGATATAAAAATACACTTTAAAGGCTACCAGAAGCATATTTGGTGACTAAAGGCTGGGAGCACAGAACAAGTGCAGTGCAATATGTGCAATGTATATGTGTGTGGAGTGTGTAGTGCAACATGTGGTATGTGTAATGTAACATGTGATGTGTATAGTGTTACATGTATCTATATGTAGTGTAAACACATGGTAGGTAGTGTAACACGTGTAGTGTATCAAGTGCACTGTGTGTAGTGTAACTGCATTGTATTACGTAGTGCAACTGTATAGTATGTTATGTAAGACTGACTGTAGTGTTATGTGGTGTTTGTAAATCATGTGTGGTCCTTTGCTATATTCACTTATAAAACTTTAAAGTTACTCTCTCTGATTGCTGATATTGTATACTATTGAAGCCACACAATAGAAAGTAGTGAAACTACTTGTAGAGTGTGTGCACTAATTACTTTGTCGAGCTGTCTTTGATGTGGTTGGAAGGATGAGACATATAAAAAATAAATAAATACTCGATAAAGAATTTATCTTTTCTTTGGAATAAGTGGACACACTTAGTTTCACTTTCTATTGTGGCTTCAGTAGTATGCTTTTACTAACAATTCAGAGAGAGAGTGAAGTTCAAAGTTTTATAAATGAATATAGCAATGGACCACATATGATATACAAACTCCACATAACTCATCATATTGTTTTTGAATGAACCAGTCTGTTTCCAAGCCACAAACACAGCTCCTCTCTAGGTAGTGAGAACATCTCATGTATTTATGCAATACTGGCAAACTGTGCCAAAAGTCCTGAGAGTTCTTGTCTCTTTATCCTCAAAACCTCAAAGCAGCAAGTGAGTATTCCAAAATCAAACTATTTGGTAAAGATAACGTAGTTTATAAACTACATTAATGACACTAAAATGGTTGTTCACATGCTGGGTGTATCAAAGTGGTATAAAGTGTCCAACATAGTAATTTTTGGTAAAAATATACAATCTATATAACAATATGCATGTGTGTCAGTAATGACAATGATGTGTGTATTCACGAACAATTTATTAGCTGAGCCGGATCAGTAAAACGTCGTCAGTAACGACGCCAGTTTGTGCATTCCCATGAATAAAGCTAAGCCGGATTGGTAAAAGATCATCATTACTGCCGCCTGAGGTGTATGTCATAAATATATGAATCAAGAAAAGTAGTGAAAAAAGTGATGACGACTGTGTATAGCTGAGCTGGATTGGTAAAAGAGTCAGATTGGTAAAGCAGTGTCAGCAATACTGCTGGCGTGTGTAGTCATGAATACACGGGTCAAGATAAGTAAGAAAAAAGAGGACTGATGTTACTAAACCAAATAGGGTGAGGATAATAACAATACCTTATGCTACTTGCATTCCTAATCTGCAAAAGCTATTACATCAACGCCACTGTGTAGCAGGATACTTGCTAGTGTAAATATAATCTTCAACTCACTTGTTCACAATGTCAAATCTGCTCCCTGAAGCCACTGAACCATCCAGTCGGAGATAAGTCACTGAAGGCATGTGCGCTCTACCAATAAACCAATACATTGGCTGAGTTAATAATAATATACATAATAATAATAATAATGATGATGATGATGATAATAATAAGTGATAAAACTTAATAATAAATGACAACTTATAATTATGTGTAGCAGGGCACTTAAAGGTGCAATATGGCAAGCGTCGAACAGCTAAAAATAATATCGTGAACATTTACACTACAGAGAGCAGCAAGTAGAATTCAATTTGCTCAATATGATTGTGCAGTAGTAGAAATATGCTACCTGCTTGGCCTACTAAGGTAGAGCAAATTCCAATGTGGCAACCAAGCAGCAAGGATGTCCTCATCGCTAATCTAATGATATGTCTCTTCAGCTATGCCTTGGCCCAATATGCAGAGCTTCAATAACTTGTTGTAACCCTTTACCTATTGCAACCCTTTACCTATTTACACCCTTTACCTATTGACACAGCTTCAACTTGTTAGAACCCTTTACCTATTGATAGGGTCATGTCTAACTTTAGTGTCCACCAGACCCTGTATAGTCCAGTCACCCTCATTTAGTTCAGTAATCACTAGAAAACTCCACAAGCCGAAATATTATGGTTTTATTACTGAAATAAATTCTCTGAAACTTGCTACACCTGGCTAGCTATCAGGGTAGCTAGTTCTATTAAATAGTCTAGCTGCCTGTAATATCGCCGTTTTTTATTTTCGCTATAATAATTGTATTGGGCGCACAAATAAAAAAATTGGGTATCGCCGATTATATTGACCAAAGTTTCATATTTTTGTAAAGGAATGTATATCTGGATGGCACCCCTTCTAATATTACTGTACATACCTTCAACAAACACTGTGCTAAGTTTCATGCTTTGGTCCACTCTGTCACAATATTGCATCAAAAGTACAATTTCCCACTGAACAAGGAACTTTGTATAAACAGATGATACAGAACACGAGATCATTGTGTGGTGGGGCACAGCCCCTGGGAATGTTAGTTGGTGTTGGACAATTTCTGTGACATGTGAGTTGTACTTGGGAGGTGTGAAGGTGTGAAGGTGTAGTCATAATTTAATTAGTGCCACACCTGGCTAGCTATCAGGGTAGCTACATGTAGTTCTATTAAATAGTCTAGCTGCCTGTAATATCAGGTTACTCCTCTAATCATTAACATTAAAGTATTAAACCACAATACATTATAATAAACAATTTATATTGAGCTCTTTTACATAATTACTGTAATCAAAATGTCACACTTTAAAAAATTTGTTTTAATTAAACTATTTTTTTTGGCACCCCTTCTGATACTGTTATATATGCCAAACCGAAAGTTTCATGCTTTGGTCCACTCTGTCACAATAATTTTTCTTATCTGCAGGACTAGTAGTAGGAGGACTGCATAAAGCAAAGGGACTAGTGAGTGAAATACAACAATGTTAGACAAGTGGAACAGGAAAATTATTGTGAGCCCACATATATGTATAGGGTACAACATGAGGAGGAGGTTATTTTGGGATTTACACAACTGAGGGCCAAAGGCCCGAGGATAGTGTAAATCCTGTACTGACTGATGGAGGGGTACAACCAACTCACTTGTATCATGGCTCTAGGCTGTAGGAGACACATAAAAACTAACTTTTGATTGGATGGTTCACTTATTCATTCCCAGGAGGTGGGTATGAAATATATTCACCACAAACTGAGAATCTGATTACACGGTTTGAATGTACTATGGTACAAATATCATATATTTATTTATCCCTCATTCCTAGTGCTACATGCCTTGCTCCGACTAATATTCCTCGCATATAGTGTGAGATATTGATTACTGATTTTTTTTTGTAACATACTTGAGCAAGTCCTGTTCAATAATATCCAACATGCTCTTATACTGGCAGAAGATGAGTGCCCGGTGCTGGGAGACTGCGGACAAGCACGCCACACCATCTCCTTCTTCACTGCTAGGAGAATCCCCAATGTTACAGTCCAACAAAAGCTGCCTACAGTGAGGGATTTTGGTTTGAATAATCATTAAACTGTACCACCTTAACACATATAGCAGCTTTCACCATACTAACAATATATCAATAAAACAATCTTCTAGATTATAGAAAACAGAAGTATTCAAAGTGTGCTACAACCATCATGATTTCATGACTAAAATAAAATGGGTAAATACTTTTAAACCTACCATAGAACTCATGTTAAAGTTAAATTTTGTATAAAAAAATATCATCTGTGCTTGCTGCCACTTCAGCTGATGTTAAAAAAAATTCACCTGATTTTTAGCTATCAATCTACTCTACAAGAGAAGCTTGAGTGAGGGATTTATTAATGCACACCAATAGCTCCATTATTATTATTATATACTTTATACTATTGTCTGACAAAGTGAGTATCAATAGAAAGGATGTAACTGATTTTGATGGATAAAATAAACTGTCTTTACCTTGTGTTTCCAAACTTTGCCAGATATCTTTCGATACCCACTTTGTCAGACAATAGTATAAAGTAATAATAATAACATGGAGCTATTGGTGTGCATTAATAAAGCTTAAAGAAGTTCTATAAACAAAGAAAATTGTGATTACCTACAAGCTTGGACGATAAACAAAATTTATGTGATGCCCTTTGTTGTTGTTGTTGTTGCTCTCAATAAAATCTAAGTCATATTAAAACAAGAACACAATCTTTGTGCTTGGTCTAGACTTTGATTTAACATTTATGTGATTTGATGCATACTACAAGATGTACTAAAATACAACCTCTATGATAACCAACATTAAGGAAAATTGGTGGGACAATTGGAGTGATTATGTTGATCATAATAATATTATGAATGATCAACAATCACTCTAAAAATATTCATTGTACGGACATAGTGTGGTGAGCCATTGGCTGGTTACTTTCAGGTGGCTATGAATTACTGCACAATGTTTACTGCACTGTACAAATATACACATTGCACAACTTGTACCTGCATCCACACTGCCCATGCTTGTATACACTGGAACAAATCACATTCAAATTTTTCCTAGCTAATATTGTGTAACTGTGATCACTTGTGTAGTTAAGTATTTACTACAGCGTATCACTTTCAAGATTGCATCATTTTACTCCACTTCAGAGGCACTCTACTCTATTAGCATGTTGTTTATGGTTTACAGACTTTCACTTTGTTTTAAGCCGTGCAGCCAATAATAAAAAAGATGGGTATTATTTTAGTCCCATAAACTACCCTTTTCAGAATGATTTGTATGATGCAGTGCTCTAACAGATGATGTTGAAGCTTTACAGCACAAGTAATAGTTAGAGCATAAGCACTTAGGTACCAGTACCTAAGTACATGATCTAACTATTTTAGATCCCGTTTACGCATGCCCAGTTTCCACTAGCAACTTTGTTTATCAGCATTTTCGCAGAAATACCTAAAGGCAAAAAAATAGTGCACACTTACCAAGTTAGTACACCTAGTAACAATATAGCAACGGGATCTAAATAATAGTAAAACACATGTTATTATACCTTTTATACACAATACATTGTGTACTTAATGAAATGTAGTATTAAAAACATACGATATGTTTCAATCAATGAACATATCTTGAGGGGGGAGGGGGAAGCTCTTATATAGTGCTCTGTATTTTTCCTTTGTTTATTTCCCAGTAGCGTTCACACAAAATTAGCTCGACTGTGTGACCTTATTGCCAGATCAGGTACATACTTCTCACCTGAGGGCCTGCAGCTTAGCTGCATGTCTGATGTCTGTAATGTGGGAGGCATCCTTTGTGAGGTAGTCCTGCACTTTGGCGTACATAGGATGGTCGGGCTTCATCACTAGTGCAGGATGGTTGCATACCTTACGAAGGTACTGCAGAGCCTGGACAGTATAATGAAAGAAAAGAGAAGTCAGAGGAGTGCACGGGAGACAAATAAGTGGGAAAGAAAATCACATTTACAAAGAAAAATAATTAATTGAAACGTTTTCAACGAATAGCAATTAATTTTTTGACTGGAAACTCAAAAATGAAATTAAACAGAGACAAAATAAAAAGACTGATATGTTGTAACCATGGTCATATGGACATACTTCAATAATGTTATAGCTGTCTCTCATCTAACATGATGCTATATTTCCCCCATATACTAATGCTTATCAAGTGAAAAATTTTTTTAATTAGAAGTAACATTTGTACTAGGTGTGAACTTGCACGGCATGGTAAGGAAGCAAGAACTGAAACTCTAAAAACTAGGTTTTCAAGTGAATGTTAGCACAAAAAAATTTAGGGGACCGCTTTCATTGTAATAAATACACACTACTTTTCCACTGGCACAAATAAGTATCTATAATGTCACTTTTTATTCCATCGTGTGTGGGTGTGTGTGTATGTGTGTGCTTGCAAATTATGTCATTATTACTTAATTTACAAACATACATTAGAAACTGGACAAAAGCATGCAAACAACTTGAATTCGGTTTCAAGGCTAGCTTGCTTGCCATCGTTGGGCTATTGATTATACCTGTAGTGTAGCATAAATGGCAGTAGCTCAGTCTATATCTTCCACTAGTTCTTTGGCATACATAAAAGTAGGCAGTTATATGCTACAAATGCTCAACAGTGGTGCTGTACAATAAACAGGTTGCACAACAACTGAATGTTTTATATAGTTCAGGTGCAATGGTAGAACCTTGGGGAAAAAAAAATCTCATGTACACAGCTCTAATTTAATCTTCAGTGAAATTTCTGACAGCACTTAGTGTAAACCCCCCCCCCCCCCACCAACAGAAGGTGACCTGGGATTAACCCTTTCACCGCCAAGTTTACATGGGACTTGTATTCACAATAGACCAAATTTAGTTAACACCCATGGCATTAACATCTATAAATTATGATATTTATTCTTTAATAGCTAAATTCAATCAGTATTATTTATAAACTGTTCTTCTTTTAAATAAAAACTTACTAAAATCTCCTTGCTGTTCTACTAGTAACTACTCATCATCTGTACTCATATCATCTAAAATTGAACGGTCTGCCACAGTATCTGAAAGATAGTCAAGAGAATCTCTTGATAATAATTGCTGGCCCATGAAAGCAGTAACTTCTTCTGTTTCTCCATTTTGTTCACCTTCACTGGAGCTATCTACTAGGCCGAATACATCGTCACTATCGTCACTATCCAGGACACACGCCAGGACCTCGTCTCGCGATAGCCTCGCCATTTCTTTACTCAAACTACTTTGAACTTTCAGGAAGTATTACCCTTAGTTACCGTTGACGTAATTATTCTATATTAAGAACAGTACTAAAATAGTCATTTCTAAAGCTTTTAAGCTTTGTTGCGTGTCGATAGCATGAACGGTTGATTTTTTATACTTTTTTAAACACGGCCGTACTGCTGAGCGCCATATGGCGCTTATGGCGGTGAAAGGGTTTTTTGGTTTTAATTGTCCAATGGATTAATAAAATTGTGCAACTGTACAAAATACAGTGTATGTAGTAGCTAGCTAGTCCGGTGGGTTGGTAGCTAAGTCCGATTTTTATTAGCTGCGCCTATCCGCCTACCACCTTGTTTATGAAATATTTTGAAAATTTTGATCATTTCTACTGCAACTTTTTTTCCTGCTAAAACACTCATTGTGTTGGTCTTGTGGACCCCAGTATTGGACTGATATTTCACGAGTAAAACCAGCCTAATTAAAAATGTATTTGTCCCTTTGGTAATTAAATCAAATTTTATTTTGGTAGGTTGATAATTACTATCAGCAGCTATGGATGTTTTCATAGAAGCCAATTGGGTACTGCCAACTTAAAAAATTAATATATAACGACCTTTACCCATTTAATCATAAAAATAAGACAAATCCATACCAGCAAAATCAGCTCTGACGCCTATGTCAAGTAATTTTGTTAATTAACTGCTGATGTGTATATGTGAGTGGATAAAAATAATAATCAACAAAACAGCAATAAATATTTAGTACAATTATCCACAAACAGTTTACATTGGACAATTAAAATGACTATAACCACTATACCTCGCTGCTCATACATCAAAAGGTTGGGGGGGGGGGGGGCAACATTAAAATGCCTCAAAAAATGCACACTAAATGGGTTTAGCTCCTAAATTAATGAGGCAATGAGTCAGCATTATATTTGTATGATTTGTGACCTTTTTAAGCTTTTAAATAATAACATACAGTGTGTTAAATAATTTACCTTCTTTCAAGCATATGCAGTAAATAATAATACTAATTTTAATAATAATAACAGCAATAATAATAGTAATAATAATAATAGTTATAATAGTAATAATAATAATAATAATAATAATAATAATAACTTGATCATACCTGGAATATGTGAGTAACAGCTTCTTCCTGAGCCCCCATCTCTTCTTCTTCCTCTTGCTGCATTGAATCTGTTCCTTCACTTAATTCCTCCTCTACTTTCTTTTTGGCCTGTGACTTAGCAAAGTCCTCATACAGCTTAACCTGGTCAGGAACAAGATTAGAACCACAAACAAAACAACCACTTGAAACTAAGGCAACCTGTATATATAAACTACAAATAAAATCATTCCAATTAACAGGTCACCTGCAAGGGGCTGAGTTCGCAGTAGTAGTCCTGAATGATCTTTGGAGGCAAGTCCTGTAAAACATCCTCCTTCATGCGGCGCAAAAGGAACGGAAGGACTTGACGATGTAGAGACTCCATTGCTAGTGCTCCTATAATTAATTATGAGGCATAATGAGCCAGTATTTACAATATACACAATACAATCTTTTTTGTATTAACAGTCTAATATTATACACAATAAGTAACATAAGAGGTAACAAGAGCTTTGGTAAGCACTGGAACTACTGCATGTAACAGCCACATATATCGTGGGATCCAGACAAATAATTCTTACTCACACTTCTTCAGCAACTTTTGAGGTTGGTTGGCAAAAAATAAAATAAAAAAATAAAATAAAAAAAT